>ENA-OYAA01000442-OYAA01000442.1-human-gut-metagenome-genome-assembly--contig:-NODE-442-length-8506-cov-3.234528_pt1 | contig 8506 bp, 7 predicted proteins | sample MGYA00243426_ERZ652816 | MGnify/ENA primary metagenome ERZ652816 (study PRJEB26926, sample SAMN06164430) | human gut metagenome | biome: ENVO:00009003; feature: ENVO:2100002; material: ENVO:00002003... | reverse complement strand
TGGGAAAAGGCGGATACGGCAACACTGGCGGACTGTTTCCTTTCGGATGAAATCAAAGGAAAACAGATAATAGGAAAAAAGAAAACAGAAAGAACTGGCGAACGGAGGACAATTGATTCAGGTTTCCGGTCCGAGCACCAAAAGCCAGTTTATCATTGTCGATTCTTTGGGAAGGTTTACAGTGTCAACCGACCAAATGATTGCCTTGAGGGGCGGATATGTTTATTTGAAGCCTATGCTGGATAAAGATGAATATAAACCCTCCATAGTTGCAGAAGAGTCTTTTTATAAGGCAGACAGCTTACGGAAGTCTTGTCAGTCTTTCTTTGCTTGTATGAATCCCTCGTTGGTTGTTTCTGATTTGGCACTTGATTATCCGGTCATCAGTCAGGACAGTAGTATTCTTTTATCCGAGATAACAGTTACAGGTAAGAAGGGAAGAATATTTCGGGATAAGATGATGGGGAGGTTGGATAGTTTGGTGCAAATGGATTTAAATAGTGTTTATGTTTGTACAACTTGTAACTATTTAATAAACTATAGAACAGATTACAGTGCACATCATAATGAATTGGGAAAGTGTCGTGCCGAAGGGCGGAAGCCGCCTGTTTGGGGAAAGACTTATGAAATTGCTAAATTTAAATATAACGCAAGTGGTAGCCATTTTATAGTTGAAGATAGACAAACTGTTATTTATCAAGGTGTTGTTTATACTGAAGAAGAACTTCTTCGCATGAACAACCTATGGCGTGTAAAAGGCTATTACGGCACGCGTGAGTTCTACCAATCCGATGAGCTGGACATGCAAAGCCCGCTACCGGACGCGCGGAACGTCTTGCTGTGGAAGCCGGATATCATCACCGATGAAAAAGGAGAAGCCGAAGTGGAGTTCTTCTGTTCGGATATCAATACAAGCTTTGTGGGCGTGATAGAAGGGACAGATGGCTTAGGAAACTTAGGCACATCTCAGTGCGAGTTTAGGGTACTAAAACCATAAAAAATGATAGGATGACAAAATTAAAAAATAGATGGCTCTTGTGGATATTGCCTTTGGCTTTCTTCGTTTCCTGCAAATCGAATGAAGGACAATGGGAAAACAAGCAAATTTCCTTTCCTGAAAATATTGTATTTACAAAAGCCGGAAAGGATACGATTTATTTTGATTTTGACAAGTCGAAATGGAAGTTCTTTATTTATGCAGATACAACAGACTGCATGGGGTGTAAATTGTATCTGGACAGATGGAGCGATTTGATTGCTAAAATCAAGGCGGACGATTCATTAAGCAAATCAGTTTCATTTGCTTTCTTCTTGTTTCCTAATGACGTGGAAGAGATGAAATTTATGCTGGACTGTGATTTACCCGACTATCCGGTCTGTATTGATGCAGATAATCGAATTGGTAGATTGAATGAATTTTCTTCTGATAAATATTTTCTATTGGATGAGCATAACCGGGTTGTTTTAGTCGGCAATCCTGTCTCCAGCCCTCAGATGGAAAAATCTTATTGGGATGAAATTATAGATAAACCTGTCAAATAACTATAACCATGAAGAGGGCTCGAAAATGGATGAATAAGGCAGTTAATGCTATCTTTGGTTTGGCCGCGCTGTTGGTGCTGTATGTTTTGGCGCAAATATTATTGTTCGCTACATTCAAAATTCCCAGTGACTCGATGGAGCCTACATTGATAGAAGGGGATGTCATATCTGTCTGTAAACCGGCTTTAGGCGCACGGATATTTAACATTTGGACTGCTCTGAAAGGCGAAGAGGTTGACGTATACAGATTGTCTGGCTTTTCTAAGGTCAGAAGGGATGATATCTTGGTTTTTAATTTTCCTTATTCGGAGTGGAATCAATGGGATGAGAATATGAAAATGAACATATCAAACTATTATGTAAAGCGTTGTGTGGCTGTCCCCGGAGATACTCTGTTTATCCATGACGGAATCTATATGATTGGTGATGGGAATGTATTGGCCGGCAATATTGAATCTCAAAAGCGAATCATGAAATTTAATCCTGATAATATTCCTGACGACCAATATTACACGCTTCCTTTCGACAGCATTGTCCGATGGAACATCAGAGAGTTCGGTCCTTTTTATATACCGGGAAAGAACGATTCCATTCCAATGAACAGAACAAACTACCTTCTGTACAAAAAAATAATAGTGTGGGAACAGGGTGAGGAAGTGCTGTTTCAGGATGAGAAAGTTTATTTGGGCAATAAAGAATTGGACGGATATCGTTTTAAGAGCAATTATTATTTCATGAGTGGGGACAATAGCATGAATTCCGTAGATTCGCGTTTTTGGGGATTGATACCTGAAGACTTTATTGTGGGAAAGGCCACCCTGGTCATTACTTCGCGCAGCCGTGATACGGGAAAGATACGTTGGAACAGAGTATTTAAAAGAATAGAGTAGTGTGATGAGAATTATAACCTATATAATATTATCGTGCTTTATGGCTGCTTGTTCGCAAAGCCGTAGCGGTGGTGAACTCGAACAAGCCTTGAAGCTGTCTGGAGAAAACCGTAATGCGTTAGAGGCAGTTCTAGCCCATTACAAGCATGATTCTTTAAAATACCGGGCAGCCTGCTTCCTTATCAAGAATATGCCTTATCATTATTCGCAGGAAGACTATTATTTATCGCCGGAAGGGGAAAAATACAGGCCTGATATATGCAAGTTCAAGAACAAGGAAGAACTGGGAATGCATTGCGACTCATTGACACGGTGTAGGTATCTGGAAAAACATGATATGATATATGATGTCCTCTCTGTTGACAGCTCTTTTCTGATTAAGAATATAGATTTGGCTTTCATGGCATGGGAAAAGCCTTGGGCAAGGGATGTGCCTTTTGACGTGTTTTGCACGTATATACTTCCTTACAGGGTGCAAACGGAGAAAATATCTTCTTTGCGTGAAGAGATGATGAAGCGGTTCCTGCCTTTACTGGATTCCGCAGGGGTAAAGACACCGCTGGAAGCTTGCGTGGCATTAAATGAACATTTAAAATCGGTCGTAAGATACCAAGAGACCGGTCTCCCTTTCTATCCGACCATCGAAGAGACTTATCGGTCAGGAATAAGCCGATGTGACGGCATTTGCAATTTGGGTACATATATCATGCGTGCGGTAGGCATACCTGTCGCCGTTGATTTTACTATTTGGCCGAAAATGGATTTGGGACATAGCTGGTGCGCGGTTTGGAATAACAGACGATTTTACAGCTTTGGCCCCGGAGAAGACCAGCCGGAAGTCCATGCAAGAATGTTTTCGCAAAAACGTCACAGAAGGCCTGCAAAAGTTTACCGTTACCAATTCAATCCTTTGCATTACGGCAAGATTTCTTCGACAGGCGGTTATCAGACATTCCTCAATACTCCTTTATGGCGTGATGTAACCCATGAATATCTTGATAAAACGACCGAATTTGAAGTACCTGTCTTGGACAAGGAAAAAAACAATCTTCACGGCAAGGCCTATTTGTGCGTACATAATTATTATGAATGGAAACCATTGGCTGTTGGCTCATATTTAGAAAACGGGATGTGTTCTTTTAAAAATGTGGTGGGTGATAATATCTTTATGGTAGCTGACGTAACAGACAATGGTGCTTTACGTTACCTGACCGCTCCTTTTTACGTGAACCCAAATGGTGAAGTGCATTTGTTTATACCCCAACTAGACCAAAAGTTCAGTTATACATTCGATAAGAAAAAAAGAAGTAGGAATTATACATTGCACTATTGGGATGTTGATAGGAAATCATTTGTATCCATTCCTTGCAAAAGCTCAACAGACTCTACGCAAACATACGAACAGATACCAGAAAATGCATTATATTGGCTGACTTTGCCTGAACGGATAGTAAACCAAAGAGTGTTTTTTATAGAGCAGGATACCATAAGAAGGTATTAAGCAGTTGAGAACCTCAGGAGGTGCAGAGCCTTTCCGCCACCCAGTTGTTCGAACGAGTGCATAAATGTGTACCGGGTGGTGGAATGCTAGGCAGGATACTCTTTGAGAATGTTTACAGTTCTCTGAAGATTTCTCCTACTGTGGGGTGAGGGAACACATATCGTTTCCAATCATCCACTTTCTTGCGGTCTTCGATAGCCATGCCCGCCAACACAATCAACTCGGAAGCAGGATTACCCAGCATGTGGGCACCCAATACCGTTCCGTCGTCGGCAGTCAATACTTTGCAAACCCCGTTTACTCCTTCATTTTCCGCCACAAAGCGACCGGAATATGCCATCGGTAGTTTTATGGTATGATAAGTAATGCCGGCAGCCTGCAGAGCTTCTTCACTCATGCCTACACCCGCTATCTCAGGATTGGTATAGACTACGCCCGGAATGGCACGGTAACTCATCGCATCTTCTTTTCCAAGAATACGATGAACAGCCACTTCCGCTTCGCGCACGGCCGTATGTGCCAACAATGAGACACCGTTCAAGTCTCCGCACACATAGACACCGGGAACCGAAGACTGCATGTGTTCGTCCACCTTGACGCACTTACGTTCCGTCAGTTCCAAATTCAGATTCTCCAATCCGAAACCTTTCATTACGGGGCGACGGCCTACACTCATCAGTAACTTTTCGGCCGTAACACTTCCCGCCCCTTCTGCATTTTCGTAAGAGACCGTTACTCCGTTCTCCTCTTTTGCCACTCCTACCACCTTGGTACTCAGCAGGAACTTAATTCCTTTCTTGGCATACTCGGCACGCAGCATTGCCGAAAGCTCCTTATCCATTCCACCGAGGATTTCATCCATCATCTCGACCACAGTAACCTGTACGCCCAAACTATTGAAGAAAGAAGCAAATTCCATTCCGATTACGCCACCTCCGACAATGGCCAGTGAAGCAGGCACTTCCTTATTGTCCAATGCATCACGGTGTGTCCAATAATCCACGCCATCCACTCCCGGAATGGGAGGAATAAATGTATCGCTACCGGTACAAAGCAACAGGTTCTCGCATTCGTAAATCTCCTCGCCGCATTTCACCGTATTCTTGTCTATGACAGTAGCCTCTCCCGTCACTATATTCACCTGATGGGCAGTCAGTTTCGCCTTGATGCCCAACACCAGCTTACGCACCACCTTTGATTTCCGGGCAACAATCTTTCCCAAGTCAAAAGAAGCTTCGGGCACAGTGACCGCATATTTGGAAGCGTGCTTGGCATAATCATACACTTTGGCGGAATAGAGCAATGTCTTTGTGGGAATGCAACCTTCATTCAGGCACACGCCCCCCAGACTTCTCTTTTCAAACAACACAACACTGAGGCCGGCTTTTCCGGCAACTTCGGCAGCAGTATAGCCGGCAGGCCCTCCACCGATAATCGCAATTTGATATTTCATGGTATTTATTAAAATTAATCAGTTCTTTATCAATTCAAAACCTTCGACCGCCAGGCCGGGACATACCTTCTTCAAAGCTTCCACAAACTCCAAAGGCCTGTCGGGACTTATCATCACAAATCCTTGTGCATGTTCAACTTTTATCTTTTGCATCCCAAGGGCATGAGGCTGGTAAGTAATGTTCCTGATGCCATCCACACAGAATCTTTTGCCCCATACCGATTTAACTTCCAGCACACCGCTATCTTTAATCGTATAAATAGTCTTCGACTGAGAATAAAACAGCATGAGAGGTACAATTAAACCACCCAAAGCCGTCCATTCCTGCAGCCAAAAAAAGATAACAATCACGACCAATATGGCGACCCCCATTCCTACATATTGCCAATCGGGAACCCATTTTGTCTTAAATACTTGTTCCATGTTTTCCGATTTTAAAGGTTGTATGTCCGAAAGATACTAAAATAACCGGTTTCCTGCTACATATTTTCTTCAAAAAGTATCTTCATCCTCTTCTTTATGTTCCAACCGCCTGACCAATGCATTCATAAATTCCTCAGGCTTCTCCGGCAGAAGGTCTATCACCTTATCATTGTCATAATGCACCAATACATATCGGGTGAATCTCAGGTGTTTCAATCCGAAGAGACGTTTCAGTTCTACATCCGTAATCCGTGAAAGCGGAATGTTTTTCTCCTTCTGGAAACGTCCGTTATAAATCACCAAGTTTCCGTCTGCCGTCAGTGTATAGGTGGAATGAATGATACGCTCTATATTGATAATGACAATCATAGCGAAAAACATTCCTATCAGTGCCGCCCCTTTGTACCAAAAGGCAACCAGCATGATCAAAGTAAACAAAATAAGAAACAAATGAGTTGTTCCTGAAATCTTTACATGGAAAGTCCGATTCATCATAATTTTAAATTTTGGCGCAAGTTAATCATTTGTTCTCAATTATTTTAAAAGAGCTGATTGTTTTTCTTCCATCCCCACAATCACGGAACAAGATTCCCACGACCATAAAACAACAAACGAATCCATTTTAAACGAAAAGAAGAACACCAATAAAATACATATCATACCGTATCTTTCAAAAAAAGGCAGCAAATAACAGCATTAAAATGTACAATGAAAAAAGGTTTTCTTTACCTTTGCAACCATAAATCACATTATCATGGTTAGAAAATTCGATTTCCTTGTGATCGGCTCCGGAATTGCCGGAATGAGCTTCGCACTGAAAGTGGCTCACAAAGGCAAGGTTGCCCTCATTTGTAAAGCCGGGCTGGAAGAAGCCAATACCTATTTTGCTCAGGGAGGTATCTCATCTGTTACCAACCTGAAAGTAGACAATTTCGAAAAGCACATTGAAGATACAATGATTGCCGGTGACTGGATTAGTGACCGTGCAGCCGTGGAAAAAGTTGTGCGCGAAGCTCCATCGCAGATTCAAGAATTAATAAAATGGGGAGTAGAGTTTGACAAGAAAGAAAACGGAGAGTTTGACTTACATAAAGAAGGAGGACATTCCGAGTTCCGTATCCTGCACCATAAAGACAATACCGGCGCAGAAATACAGACAAGCCTCATCAAGACTGTAAAAGCCCACCCCAATATTACGGTTTTTACCGATCATTATGCAGTAGAAATCATTACTCAACACCATTTGGGTATCATCGTCACCCGTCATACTCCGGGCATCAAATGTTTTGGCGCGTATGTGCTGAACGAAAGCACCGGAGAAGTAGATACTTTCTTATCCAAAGTGACTATTATGGCCACAGGAGGCTGTGAAGCCGTTTATCGCAATACCACCAATCCGTTGGTAGCAACCGGTGACGGTATTGCCATGGTATATCGTGCCAAAGGCGCAGTGAAAGATATGGAGTTCATTCAGTTCCATCCCACTGCCCTCTTTCATCCGGGCGACCGTCCCAGCTTCCTCATCACTGAAGCCATGCGCGGTTACGGTGCCGTGTTGAAAAACCAGAGTGGTGAGGAGTTTATGCAAAAATACGATCCGCGTCTGTCTCTTGCTCCGCGTGATATCGTGGCACGTGCCATCGACAGTGAAATGAAACAGCGCGGTGAAGACCATGTTTATCTGGATGTCACTCATAAAGACCCGGAAGAAACCAAGAAGCATTTCCCTAATATATATAAGAAATGTCTCAGTCTGGGTATCGATATCACCAAAGATTATATTCCTGTTGCTCCGGCAGCTCACTATCTGTGCGGAGGCATTAAGGTGGATTTGGACGGACAGTCCAGCATCAACCGCCTGTACGCCATCGGCGAGTGTTCCTGCACGGGACTGCACGGCGGCAACCGTCTGGCATCCAACTCACTGATTGAAGCAGTGGTTTACGCCGATGCTGCGGCCAAACATGCTTTGAGTGTGCTCGACCGGTATGATTACAATGAGGACATTCCCGAATGGAACGATGACGGCACCATGAATAATGAAGAACGTGTGCTGATTACACAGAGCATGAAAGAAGTGAACCAAATCATGGAAGCCTATGTGGGTATCGTGCGCAGTAATACGCGCCTGATTCGTGCCTGGAACCGTTTGGACATCCTGTATGAAGAAACCGAACGACTGTTTAAACGCTGCAAGGCATCACGCGAACTGTGTGAATTGCGCAACATGATTAACATCGGATATCTGATTACGCGTCAGGCAATGGAACGCAAAGAAAGCCGCGGCCTGCACTACACGATTGATTATCCGCATGCCGAAGCAGAAAAGAAATAATAGAATGAAAAAAAGTATTTTGACTCTATGCCTACTGGTACAAGTATTGTTCCTGTGGGCACAGAATCAATATTATGTGGCTCCCGATGGGAATGACAGTCACGACGGAAGCCTCCAAAAACCTTTCCGAACCATTGAGCGGGCACAATTGAAAGCTCGAAAAGCTCAAGGCGAAACAACCATCTATTTGCGTAAAGGTATCTATCGGTTGGAGCGTCCTATAATCTTCACTCCCGAAGACGGTGGAAAAGAGAAACCATTATCCATACGTGCCTTCCGCAATGAACAAGTAACGCTATCCGGCGGAAAAGTATTACACCCCTGTCTCTTATACACATCTCCGAGCCCACGAGACATCTCAG
>ENA-OYAA01000427-OYAA01000427.1-human-gut-metagenome-genome-assembly--contig:-NODE-427-length-8755-cov-3.413448_pt1 | contig 8755 bp, 8 predicted proteins | sample MGYA00243426_ERZ652816 | MGnify/ENA primary metagenome ERZ652816 (study PRJEB26926, sample SAMN06164430) | human gut metagenome | biome: ENVO:00009003; feature: ENVO:2100002; material: ENVO:00002003... | reverse complement strand
ACCAACATATTGATCGCCGAGTTTTGCCGAAATCAATACATTTCCAATCTTCTTTCCTTTTACCACACCATTTTTGCTTACAGATGCAATTTTGGAATCAAAAGATTTCCAGACAATTTTTTCCGAACAACCTTTCACTCTGAGTTTTTGAGTATGTCCTTTTTCCAGTAAGCATCCATAACTTGAAAGTTCCACCACTTTTGCTTTTACAGGAATTACAAATGTTTTTCCTTCAATTGTGAACGTGATTTTCATTTTACAGTTTTTTGTTGCCTCAATCGACAACTCAATGGTATTGTTCCGCAGTTCTGCACTCACCCACACATCATCTGTTCCATCTAACGATGATGTATACTGAAAAGAGGTATGCCGCTCATATTCGTCCAAAAGCTCTGTGCTGTTCACCGGAATATTAATATCTGCCCGCTTATAGTAAGTATTTTTTGTGTCCCGATATGACCTTGGCAAATAGGTCGTTATGGATGACTTTTTTAGCGTAACCCCACTCATATCCGGATGAATGATAAGCGTAATTTTAGCATAAAAAATATCTTCCGCATTCTCATCGTGGCCGTAGACAAAAATGTTCTCTTCCCCCTTTGCCTTGACCGTGAAGGTTCCATTTGCATCCATTGTGATCAATTCCGAATCATCCATGGCAGATGTTAAATATTCGTATCCCACGATCCTGCTGCTGTCCCCTGTGACAACAATTCGACCTGTATCTCCGACACAAACTTCCGCCTTGATCTGATCATCATCGGCAACCGTGATGTCGCGCACAGCCGCTGATGCTTCGGTACGCTTTCCGAATATTACCAGCAGACATAAAAATATAAAACACAGGTATTTTATCGTTTGTTTCATATAGCCAAAATACTCCTTTTTACCGGCCTGCCATAACTACTTAATCGTAATCACTTTTTTTCCTGTTTTATCTATAAAATAGGCATTACTTCCTTTTGCTACATATGCAAGTCCATTTTCATACGAAAAAGCATTATCATATATGGCATTTACAACGAGTTTTCCCTTCTTGTTGATAAAACCATATTTACCATTTTTCTTTACACATGCCATTCCTTCCTGAAAATCATCAACCTCTTCATAGATTGCTTTGGTAATCATTTTTCCTTTTTTGTTTATATATCCTGACAGATATTTGTCTCCTACCTTTTCCATAATTGAAGCAAATCCTTCTTTGAAATCAGCTGCACCATAAAAAGCCGGTTTTATAACGATATTTCCCTTCTTATCTATAAATCCCCACTTATTTCCTTTCCTAATCAGAGCATAACCATCCGAAAAACTTGCATAGTCTACCTTGTCCGTAAGTTTGATCACATAATTTCCATCTGTGTCAATGAATCCTTCCCTGCCACCTTCACTAACCAAAGCAAGTCCATCCGTAAAGCTATATGCCATATCATATTTTGGTTCAATTGCGATTTTTCCGGTCTTATCAATATATCCCCACTTTTCGTTTATCTGCAGGCTTGCATATCCTTCCGAAAACTCGGACGGATATTTTCCCTTTACATTAATCACAGTACTTCCTGTTTTATCAATATATTTATATTTCTTACCTTCCTGTATCAAAGCCAAACCTTCTGAAAACCGATCTGCCTGTTTATATTGAACTTTAATAACTTCTTTTCCCTTGCTATTGATATATCCGTATTTCCCGTTTTTCTCTACCTGTGCAAGACCGTCAACAAATGTATCAATAAAATCATAGGTCGGTTTTACAATTACTTTTCCCTTTCGATTCACGCATCCAAATTTACCTGTTTTCACTTCACGATACCGATACAATGTATTTTTTGTTGTCGTCTCTGCTGTTACCTTTTCCGGTATGGTAATAACTGATAATGCCATAACTGCACATAACAGCATACATACCATGTTTTTCATCATTTTCTTCATTTTCTTCATTTTCTTCATCGTTCGTCCTCCTGTTCTCTCTTAAAAAATTGATGATAAAACTTTCTCTGGTGACTTTGGCTTCTGACTATACGCCCAGATGTGGGAACGTTTGCCTACCGTAGCAGAATAATTTTTTAACTGCGCATCCGTCACCAGACAAAATCTTCCACCAGCCTTACGCGGGCAGGTATCAAAGTGATAAAAACCACCATTTACATATGCCATATTCCACCAGTGATGTCCATACCCCTGCACACGCGTCACTTCAATATTTGGAATTCCGGCACGCGTGAGCAATGCTCTGGACACACAGTAGTAAGTAAAACAGTCTCCCCGTCCATAGCGCAGACCGTTAGAAGCCTCTTTCTCCCAGCTTGATTTGTTTGAATTTCCGGTATAAGCAATATGACCTCTTGTATAATTGTAAATAGCAGTCGCTTTTTTCCGATCCGACCAGTCTTTTTTTATAATACGTCCCAAAACCGTATCTGCCATCTGATCCAGAGAATCATTTACCCTCACTGCAATTTTTGCAGTTTTCTTACTGACATTTCCTGCCTTGTCCTCTGCCGTATAAGTAATCGTGTACGTGCCTTTTTTCTTGAAATTCACCTTACTGGTATCCACCTTCAAGGTTATCTTTGCATCACGATTATCCTGTGCATACACATATTTGAAATAATCATAGGTTTTTTCCTGATCACTGTATATGGTCTGATATGGGATGCTTCCATTATAGCTGTTCTTTCCAACAAATCCACGGATTTCCGGTGCCTTTTTATCGGGTGTCGCATAATCACTGCTCAATTTATCGCTGGCATAACGATAGGTACTTACCATGCTTCCTGCATATACCTGAAGTTTTTGACATTCAAATTCCGGAGTATCTCTTTCCGTTTTACTTGTAAGTTCAAAGTTTTTGGAAAGTGTCATTGTCTTTCCCACTTTTAGATTTTTTGCAGTAAATGTAATCGTTTTTCCACCAGCTTTTCCGGTCAGCAGCAATTTTCGAATGTCGTTTTTTGCTTTATTTTTTACATTCACTGTTACTTTGTACCGATAGGTAATGCTTACAATTTCCGGTTGTTCCGGCTGGGCTTCTTCGATATTTTCGACCGAATCCCCACCACCATTTTCTTCTGTTGTTTCTGTTGTGATATCGGTTGTTTCCGTTTTCTCTGTTATTTCCGTTGTTTTTTCTTCCTGCTGTGCGGATTCCCCATCTTGATTTTTTGTATCGTCAGACGGTTCTGTTGTTTCTGCTTCCTGAATCTGTTTGCCAATTTCTTTGACCTTAATTGAAAATACTTTTACTTTATCCGCACCGACCAGCACTTCCGGTTTCTTTACCGATTTATTCTTTATCGTTTTCTGATACGTTGCAGCCTGTACCATCTGCGGTGCAGCAATTCCGGCTTCCGAAAACAGACTAAATAGCATTGCCGCAGCAATTACTGCTGCCGCTTTTCCCATTCCTTTTTTTCTCATAAGTAATTCTCCCTCGTATAAAATCTTTTAATATGCTACATACTGGATTGCAGAGACTTTTCCATCATCAACGGTAAATGTAATTCCCATTTTTCCCTTTTTGTAAGTGTACACGCCGAAATTGTCGCGTGCTCTTCCATATTTCTTTTTCATTGTTTTTTCTTTGCTTCCAATCTTGATTCCTTCTTTGGTCTTTGCCTTTTTTGAAGTAAATTTGATGGATTGTACATATTCTGTGCCACCGTTTTTCTCTGTATAAGTAACCAATGTGAACTCGTCATACACATATTTGATATCTTCCCCATCATACGCACAGCTTTTTGACTTGCTTTTCTTATTTGGCTCGCCCATCTTATCGATCAGTCCGGATGCCTTTCCATGAACATATACCGTAACTCCGGCATATCGAAATCCATATCCCTTTGGTGCTGCCGATATAACACTGACCGGTACCAGTAATACCATTGCAATTGCCAAAACCAGACTTATAATTTTCTTACTTTTCTTCATCCCTATAACCTCTTTCTCTCTTTAATAGTTTACAATTTCTCCGTATTTTTTCAGTTCCTTATACTGTGCCTTTTTCATATTTTCATAAAATATTGTCTTATTTTCCCAGTCCGAATAAATCGTTTTATCTGATCTTAAATCCTTAAGTCCATACGTTTCTGAAAGAAATTTTCCCAGATAATCCGCACATTTCTCTGCTCCGCTTAAATTCATATGAAGGCCCTGATCATAAGTATCGGTATTGTAATCAATTCCGATTTCATCCACCAGATTCAAAAAATTGATATAATCCAGATCATATTTGGACGCATATTCCAAAATCTGTGATTCCCAGGTGTCATACCAGACCGGAGACTTGCTTGGTGCCTTGACCAGAAGCAGACGAATATGGTTCTTTTCACACAACATCCGGATTTTATCCAGATATGCCATTGCATTTTTCCCCAACGTGTCACTTTCCGGTTCTTCTTCCTCCCAGATTCCTTCTTCATACGGCGCTGTATCCACTCTCATATAATAACCGGCAGTTGTCCGCGTTTTGTCTTTGAAATAATATTTCCAGTCATTTGCGGTAAGTTCTGTAACCCGGCTGTGATAACGCAGCAGTGGAAAAACATAATCAATAAAATGTTCCTCCGGCAGCATGGATGCACGGATTGCCTGTACCTTACTTACTGACCAGCGCATTCCATCAAGCGTCATGCGATTGTATTCCTCTCTCTGCGGTTCATTATATTTCAGTTCTAACACATTAAATACAACCACATCCGGCGTTTCATATTTCAGTGCGTCTTCTAACAGATAATACGACTGCCAGGTAAGCTGCTGGGCACTTCCCCGAATATAACTTGTAATTCCATAGTTTTTCCACATTGTGACTGGACTGAAATTTTCATATAACTCACAATCTCCTACCATCAACACCTCATGCGGATTTTCTTCCCGATAATATTCTGCTGTAAATCCACCTTCGATCACATCATCCACATACTTTGGCATCACAAGCCTCTGCATTGCAAACAGCAAAATCAAAAGTATTCCAACAGAAACAATCCTTCTAACAGCGGTTTTCAAAACATTTCTCCTCATCTAAAACTGATTATAAATAAATTGCGCAGCATCATATCCCACACCGTAAGATCCAAACAGAACAACGGCAAGAAACAGTGCCGCTACTGCTGCATATCTCACAACATACGGCTTTCTGCTCAATTGTTCACGCACACTTTCCTTTCGTCCGATCACGCTTGCGGAAAACATTAACACCGTACCTGCAAACACAATCACATATTGTGGGATATTCAGTCCCAGATCCAAAAACTCATCCACGGTCAACGCACGAAGATCAAAGTCCCGGAACATGCTAAAAAACATTGAAAAACTAAGAGGCACATCCCCGTAACAATCAAACATCCGAAGCGATCCCATCAGGAAAAAGGTCCGCACAATCTGAAATGCCTGATATCCTTTTCTTTGTCCAAGTGAAGGAAACTGCTTATGAAACCGCGCATACAACGGTTCCAGTTCCTGAGAAATCAGGATGATCACGCCATTCATAATGCCCCACATGACAAAGTTCCAGCTTGCACCATGCCAGATTCCGGTTGCAAACCAGGTAACCATGGTTGCCAGATAAACCGGCACCCTCTTTGCTACTCCTTTTCCAAAATGAGTCTTACAAAACTTTGTCAGCTTTCCCATTCGTTTGGAAATGCTCATTGGATAAAAAATATAGTCCCTGAACCAGGTTCCCATGGAAATATGCCAGCGCCGCCAATATTCCGCAATATTTTTTGAGAAGTATGGACGAATAAAGTTTTCCGCAACCTTCACTCCGAATACCTGCGCAATTCCTATGGTAATATCAATGCCTCCCGTAAAATCGGCATACAGTTCAATGCCATAGAAAATAATTCCGACCAGCACCCACGCACCGTTGTAATATTCATCTCCAATCACGGCAGTGGTTGCTGTAAGGATTGTATCTGCCACTACAAGTTTCTTGAAATATCCCCAGAGAATTCTTTCCAGTCCAAATATCACCTGCTTTTTGTCAAATACATGTTCTTCATACAACGTCTGTGATAAATCGGAATAACGGCTGATCGGTCCCTGTACCAGTTGTGGAAAAAATGATACAAACAGCAGATGTTTGAAAAAATTCTTCTGTGCATCGATTTTTTCCCAATATACATCCAACAGATATCCCAGCGACTGAAATGTATAAAAGGAAATTCCCATTGGAAGCAGTAAATCCAGATATTCCAGCTCCCGATCACTTCCAACCGCATAAAAAACAGCATTCATATTGTCAATCACAAAATCCGCATACTTAAATACTCCAAGAACAGCAAGTAAGATCAGAAGTGCTGACACCATAAGATTTCTTCGACGTTTTTCTCCTTTTTGCTTAAACTCCTTTTTCTCCTGCCGCGATGCAAACTGGCCGGCATTTTCCCGGATGTAAGTTTTTTCCTGTTTTCGGTTTCTTTCGATCCACAGTCCGGCCAGATAGGTCACCGCCGAACTTACAAGTAAAAAGATGGGATAAAAAATTCCTGCCGATGCATAAAAGCCAATGCTGATTATCAGAAGAAACGGCCACTGCCATTTGCGTGGAATCCGATAATACAGAAAAAATGCGACAGCGATAAATGCAATAAATGCATATGATGTAAAAAGCATACCGCCTCCCTGTTTTATTCTTCCTGTAAACGTTTTACCATAGTTACCAGCGTATCCAGCGAATTAAAATTTTCTTCCACAAAATCTTTTGCTGTGATCTCAATATCAAACGCATCGGTCAATTCCGAGACAAGACTGACCAGATCAAAAGAATCCAGAATTTTATCTGTCACCAATGCTTTTTCTTTTTCATAATCGATATCTTCATGCATTTCCTGTAAAATATCCAAAATGATTTCTCTTGTTTCCATAACTATTTTGTTCTCCTTCTTTTGTTTTTTTTATGATCCATATAAAACTGCTCCATTGCTTTGCGATTCATTTTTCCATTCGGAGTAAGCGGAAGCTGTTCTATAAGAAACAACACATTTGGAATCATATATCTTGGCAGACGCTGCTTTAATTCCATCAGAAGTTCTGCCTTTTTCAGCGTTCCTGTATAGAACAGGACGATCTTTTCATCTTCTTTTGGATAAATGCAGCATGCTGTCTGAATGCCATCGACCAGAAGTACATTTGCCTCAATCTCTCCCAGTTCAATCCGGTGCCCCATGTGTTTAATCTGATAATCTTTACGGGACACAAAGATCAGTTCTCCTTTTGCATTTCTTTTTCCAATATCACCCGTACGGTAAATCAGCTCCGGATAATACGGATTCAGGGGATTCTGGACAAATGCTTCTTTCGTCTTTTCCTTATTTCCATAATATCCATGAGTAAGACAGGTTCCCCGAATACAGATTTCTCCTTCTTCCCCCTGCGCAGCCTCTAAACCTCCTTTTAAAAGTAAAATTTCTGTATTTTCAAAAGGCTGTCCGATTGGGATCACCTCATTCTCCGAAAACTCCCGGTCTGCATGATAATAACAGCTCATTCCGGTTGCCTCCGTCGGCCCATACAGATTTGTAAATCTTACCTGTGGCAATGTCCGTTTCCACAGATTAAACTGCCGGATTGGAAACACTTCACTTCCAAATGCAACCGTGCGCAGATATTCCGGAACTACTTCTTTAAATGTCCCAAATGCAGAAATCATTGTAAGTGCAGATACCACCCAGCATATGGTATTGATTTTATGTACATTCAGATATTCCACCAGACGGACCGGAAACAGGAACAGTTCATGGGGAATCAGCCAGGTCGTTGCACCAAACTTCAGTGTCGGGTAAATGTCCTTCATACAGGCATCAAAATAAAGAGGTGCCTGATTGCCAAATACACTCTCTTCATCAAAATCCAACACCGCAGAAAGCTGGTCAATATAATCAATGACACCTCTGTGATGTCCCACTACCCCTTTTGGCATCCCTGTAGATCCGGAAGTAAAAAGCACATAAAGCGGATCTGTATCCAGTGCTGTTCTTCTTACCTTATCCAGCTTTTCCTTGTCCTCTCTTTTCTTTGCCAGTTCCTCATGCAGCATAATTTCTCCATCAAAAGGAAGTTCCTTTACACGTTTCAGATTCTCCTGATCACAGATGATAACTCTTGCTTTCGTATTTTCAATAATCAGTTCGATGCGTCTCTTCGGCATCTCTTCATCCAATGGCACATAAAAACAGCCGCTTTCGATCACTCCGAAAAACCCTTCCAATGCTTCCGGGCTTTTATTCATATAGATCAAAACCGGCTCCTTTTGATAACCTTTCCGAATTAATTCACTGCCAATTGCACGTATGTCATCTGAAAATTGCTGAAATGTCAACTGCGTTTTATCATTTGCAAATGCGATTTTATCCGGCACTCTTTTTACTGTCTCTTCCAAATATTCCAAAACATTTCTCTGCATTATTTTATCTCCTGTGTCTGTCTGTGATATTCTTTTACTGGCAATCCGTTATAGGTAACTACAGCAGATGCCAATATTTCCAATACGTCCGCATATGCCTGATTCAGGGTAAAATCTCTTTTTAAAAGAGATAATTCTGTACATCCCAGTAGCAGTTTCTGTGCGCCTCGTTGTTGTAATTGTGTACCAATTTGTTCAAATTCTTCAATTTCTACCGAGCGTCCGGCCTTAATCTGCTTATATATAATCTCCATGATTTTCTGTTGCTGTCTTTCATCAGGCAGCAACGTCTGGATATGTTATTTTCCTGTCTCTTATACACATCTCCGAGCCCACGAGACATCTCAGGATCTCGTA
>ENA-OYAA01000421-OYAA01000421.1-human-gut-metagenome-genome-assembly--contig:-NODE-421-length-8836-cov-5.207266_pt1 | contig 8836 bp, 8 predicted proteins | sample MGYA00243426_ERZ652816 | MGnify/ENA primary metagenome ERZ652816 (study PRJEB26926, sample SAMN06164430) | human gut metagenome | biome: ENVO:00009003; feature: ENVO:2100002; material: ENVO:00002003... | reverse complement strand
TCCTGAGATGTCTCGTGGGCTCGGAGATGTGTATAAGAGACAGTTACAGGTCCAGTTCAAACTGCTCCACCGTAACAGTTGCTTTGCCATCGGCAGCAAAGGTGATGCCATCGGCAGACTGGGGAGTGTAGATCCATGCGGTCATGGTCTGCTCGCCATCGTTGGCGAAAACTTCGATGCTGTTTTTATCCAGCAGGATGCGGAGCTTGAGCGCACCGTTCTGGCTGCGCACCTTGCAGCTGCGGCGGTGAACGATGTCGGCACGGGAACCGGCATAGCTGCGATCCAGCGTCAGCTCGGAGGTGTAGGGGTCGTAGGTCAGGCTGGTGTGATGGTCTGCATCGGCGGCCAGCTTCAGGGTGAAGGAACGGTATTCGCCGGGTTGCACCGTGACGGTCAGATCCGCCACACGGCCCTTGATGCCTTCCAGAGAAGTTTCGCTTTGCACCGTCACGTTTTCGTGCAGGGTGCGCTTACCGTGGACGGCATCCAGCTCCCGCACCGGGGTCTGAAGAATGCGTCCGTCCTTGATATGCAGTTCCCGGGGGCAGATGGTCTGCCCGAACCACTTGCAGCCCTGCGGCTTGTCCTCGGTGTCCGACCATGTCTGCAGCCATGCGGTCATGATGCGGCGGCCATCCGGGGCAAGGGTGGTCTGGGTGGCGTAGAAGTCGATGCCGCCGTCCATCAGCTGCACATTTTCCTTGGTGAAGGTGTGGGTGGCTTGGTCGTAGTTGCCGATAAAGGCAATCACGTTGTGGCCGTTGTGGAACTCGCCCTTGGGCAGCATCTCCATGGGGCCGAGCATCAGGACCTGCTTGCCATCCAGCGGGAAGAAGTCCGGGCACTCCCACATTTTGCCGTACTGATTGTTGCAGCGTTCCAGCACCGTGACAAAGTGCCAGTCGAAGCCGTCCTTGCTCTGGAACAGTGCCGCTGCGCCGCTGCCATCCTCGGCAAGGCAGACGGTGACGGCGGAGTAGGTGCCGTCGGCCTCACGCCAGATCTTGGGGTCCCGGAAGTCGAACTTGCTGAAGCCTTCCGGCAGGTCTTTCTGGGTCAGCACCGGGTTGCAGGCAGGCTTTTCGTAGTTGAGACCGTCACCGATGGCAATGCTCTGGGTCTGGATGTCCCGCATCTCCCCATTGGGCTGCTTTTCTGCCACCACGCTGGTGTACATCAGCAGCTGCTTGCCGTCATCCATCTCGGTGGCAGAGCCGGAGAAGCAGCCGGGGCCGTTGTCCACCGGGGAATCCGGTGCCAGCGCACAGGGCAGATACTCCCAGTGCAGCAGGTCGGTGCTGACGGCGTGACCCCAGTGCATGGGCGCCCACCGCACATCGTAGGGGTTATACTGATAGAACTGGTGATACTTCCCTTTATAATAAGAGAAACCGTTGGGGTCGTTGAGCCAGCCCACATAGGGAGTCATGTGGTAAGCAGGGCGTTCCGCCGGGGAAATGGCAGCGCCGTGCTCGGCCTCGTAGGCACGGGCTTTTTGTAAAGTCAAATCGTTCATGGAATCCTCCAAAGGAAAGAATTCTTATGCGTAGTAAGCATCCAGATATTTCTGCATAATGCCCAGATAGTCGGACAGGCCGTAGGCTTCCAGCTTGCTCAGATATTCGTTCCACTCTGCATCCGTAGTGCCGTTCATGATCCAGTCGGCCTTCTGCGTATTCATGTAGGTCTGCAGATCTGCCTGCAGGTTAGAGACCTGCTCGGTGTCCTCGTTGCTCATAAAGACATTGGGATAGACATAATCGTTGTTCATATCCGGGGTGTAGATCTCCTTGATCCAGTCCAGACGATACTGTGCATCGTCCGGGCAGGTAACGTATACACCATAGTAATCATCCAGAACCGCCAGAGGTCCGCTGACACACTGCGCTTCACGGACTTCCACGGGAGAAGCATCGCCCAGAGGAGCGTGCTTCAGCATGGGCTCGCCCTTATCGTTGGTGGACAGTTCAAAAATGTTAAAGCCTTCCGCATCGCCGTAAGTACCCCAGTTGTTCTGCGGAGACTGGAGGGGCGCGTACATCTGATCCAGCCATGCACAAACCAGTGCAGGATTAGCCGCCTTTGCGGTGACAACGCATCTGCCGCGGGCAAAGCCGCTGGTGAAAGAGCCGTTCTGCGGAGTGATATTCCGGGTATCAGCGGTCAGGGCAGGCAGCGGCTCCCAGTCGGTCAGGTTGTCAATGTTGGCAACATCCCAGCTGAAGCAGACACCATAGCGGCCAGCCTTGCCCTTGGAAACATAGGTGGACCACTCCTGCGTGAAGCACTCCGGGTCGATGAGCTTCTCGGCATACAGCTTGTGCAGCCAGTCCAGACCATCACGGTAGCCCTGCTGGGTGGCGGCACAGATGACTTTCCGGTCGTTGGTAACGGCGATATGGCGGTCTTTGTCTGCATCGCCGTAGCCTTCGCCAAAGCCATTGATGAGGATGCTGGGGTCCTGATCGCCGTTGTTGACGATGCAGGACATGGGGATGATGTCGCCGTCAATGCCATACTCTGCCTTGAGAGAAGCGGCGTTATCACGGAATGCCATCAGCACCTGCTCAAACTCGTCCACTGTGGTGGGCATCGACAGACCGAGGAAGTTCAGCCACTTGGTATTGATGAAGCTCATGTTGCCAATGGTCTGGATGGCGGTCTTTTCTGCGCCGAGCTGCTCGATCCAGGGCAGTGCCCAGATGTGGCCATCGCTGTCGGTGCACATGGTGCGGTACTCCGGGTACTGCTCAAAGACCTTCTGGAGATAAGGCATATTGTTGTCAATGTAGTCTTCCAGATTGAGGATGACACCCTGATCTGCGTAGCGCAGCAGATTGCTGTCGGTAAAATCAGCAGTAAAAACAAAATCCGTCAGGGTGTTGGGGTTGGACATATTCAGGGTGATCTTATCGCTCCACTGGTCGGACTGGATGGCGGTCCAGTCGATGTGCACATTGGTCTGCTCTTCCAGACGCTTGAAGATGGTGCGGTTGTTCGGCTCGGGTTCGCTGCCCACAGGGAAGCTGGTCATACCGGTAAAGGTGACCTTTTCGGACAGCGGAAATGTAACGGCACCAGTCACATCCACAGCTGCGGCAGCAGAATCGCCGCTGCCGGTGGATTTGCCGCCACAGGCAGACAGAGCAGCGGCAGAGCCCGCCAGAGCGCAGACCTTGAGGAAGTTGCGGCGAGAGATCAGCTTTTTCATGGTATTTTCTCCTTTTTCATGTTTCTTTTTTCGTGTAACAGATGAGCGTGCCAGCTCATAAAGTTCTGGAATATCCTCAGCCTTTAATGGAACCAGCCATGATGCCGGCATCAAAATACTTCTGGAAGAAGGGATACATCACCAGCAGCGGCAGACTGGAAATAATAATGGTTGCATATTTGAGCAGCTCTGCCATCTTCGCACGTTCGGCAGTGCTCTGGATATCTGCGATCATGCCGGATTCCGGCTGGCTCTGGATCAGGATGGAACGCAGCACCAGCTGCAGCGGCTGCTTCGATGCGCTGTTCAGGTAGATCATGGCGTCAAAGTAGCTGTTCCACATTGCCACGAACTGCCACAGAGCCAGAACTGCCACCACCGGCATACAGACGGGCAGCAGGATCTTGAAGAAGTAAAGCATCTCGCTGGCTCCATCCACATCCGCAGCTTCACGCAGCTCACGCGGGATGCCTTGATAATAGGTACGGGCAATGATCATGTTCCACACGCTGAATGCTCCCGGCAGAATGACCGCCCACATGGAATCCAGCAGACCCAGATTGTTGATGAGCAGGTAGGTGGGGATCAGACCGCCGCTGAAAAACATCGTGATCACAAACAAGGTGTTGAAGAGCTTTTTGCCTTTGAAGTCCGGCAGCGACATGGGATAAGCGGCAAGCATCGTCACAGCTACCGAGATGATGGTGAAGATGATCGAGTAAAGGATTGCGTTCTTGAAGCCGACCCAGATCTGCTTGTCCGAAACGACACGCTGGTAAGCATCCAGACTCCACTTGCTGAAATCAAAGGAGATGCCCTTGTTTTGCAGAGTGACCGGGTCCATAAAGGACGCGATGACGATGTAGATCATCGGAACGATGATCGCCAGCAGGAACAAGCCCAGAAGTGCGTAGCCGCAGTACAGGATGATCTTATCTTGTCTGGTGTAGAGGGCCATTTTTGATTTTTTCTGTTTTGCCATGGTAAACCCCTCCTTACAAGCCCTTGCCATCGTTCATTTTGGCAACGACCTTGTTCACTGCGATCAGCAGGATGACGTTGACAACGGTGTTGAACAGACCGACTGCCGTGGAAAAGCTGTAATCGCCGTCCAACAGGCCCTTTTTATAAACGTACGTTGCAATGATCTCGGCAGTGTTCAGGTTCAGGTCAGTTTGCAGGGCATAGGCTTTTTCAAAACCGATGCTCATGATGTTGCCTGCCTGCAGGATGAACTGAATAACGACCATATCCTTAATGGCGGGCCACTCCACCGTCATGATCTGCTGGATCAGGTTTGCGCCGTCGATCATCGCAGCTTCCTTCAGATCTTTGCTGGCGTTAGAAAGGGATGCGGTGTACATGATGGATGCCCAGCCGGCACCCTGCCAGATGCCGCTGATGATGTAGATGGGGCGGAACGCTTCCGGCAGCGTCATGAAGTTGATGCTGGTGTGAAGCAGGCCGTTCACCGGACCGGTGACACTCAGCAGCACCCGGACGATGCCGCACAGCACGATGACCGAGATGAAGTTGGGCATATACAGCACCAGCTGCACCTTCTGCTTGATCTTCTTGCTCTCGATACGGTTGAGCAGGAATGCCAGCAGGATGGGGATCGGGAAGCCCCACAGCAGACCGTAGACGCTCAGCTTCAGGGTGTTGATCAGATAGCGCTGGAAGTCCGGCGAGGACATGAAGCGGGTAAAGTTTTTGAAGCCTACCCACTCGCTGCCCCAGATGCCCTTGAAGGGATTGTACTTCTGGAACGCGATCAGCACACCGCCCATGGGAGCGTACTTGAACACCAGCGTCAGCACCACGGCAGGCAGCAGGAACAACAGGTAAAGCTGCCAATGCCGTTTGATGTAGACCCATGTGTTGTGCAGCTTGCGTTCTGCTGTCAGCACAGCCGTTTCCGGCGAGGCCGTCTTTGCTTTCATGAATCATTCTCCTCCTTTTTGATTTGCTTGCCGCTTGATTTGCGTTTTACATTTGCACCTTTGAATTTTACGTTTTTCGCTTTGATTGTGCAAATGTAAAACTCTGTAATTCATTTATACCACGCAAGCAAGCGAATGTCAACGATAATTCATGGTATATATCAAAAAATACTGTGGATTTGTACAGATGCACAAATTCGAAAGTGCGTAAATATGCAAAATGATGATTTGCATTTTTACATTTGACTAATTTGTGCATTTGCACTATACTGGAGTCACAAAGAATAAGATCTGTCACCAGACTTTATCTATAAAAAAGAACATCCGCTCCTGTATTATAAAGAAAGAGGATGACTTATGGCAACCAAGGTCACCATTCAGGATATTGCAAACGAACTGCAGCTTTCCCGCAACACAGTTTCAAAGGCCATCAACAACACCGGTGTGCTGGCAGATGCCACACGGGAGAAGATCCTGCGCAAAGCCGCCGAAATGGGCTATAAGCAGTTTGCCTATCTGCCGCTGTTTCAGGAAGACGCTGCAAAAACAGCAGGGCCTTTCATTCTGCCGAGTGACAAACGGGAGATCGCCATGCTGACGACCCAGTTTCTGAGCAGCTCTCACTTTTCCTCCATGATGCTGGATCGTTTCCAGTCGGAAATCGACCATCTGCACAGCTGCATGACCATTCATCGCATTTCTCCCATAGAGCTGAAAGAGAAAAAACTTCCATCTTCTCTCAACATCCAGCACACAGCCGGCATCATCTGCTTTGAAGTATTCGACTATGACTACGCACAGATGCTGTGCGATCTGGATGTTCCGCTGCTGTTTGTAGACACCCCTGTGATGGATATGCGTCCTCCTCTTAAAGCTGACCGCCTTTATATGGAAAACCGCATTGAGATCCAGAATGTAGTGGCCCACATGGTCCAGTGCGGCAAAAAACGCATCAGCTTTGCGGGGGATAAAAACCACTGTCAGTCCTTCTTTGAGCGTTATATGGCTTATAAGGATGCAGTGGAGCACTTTGGTCTGACAGAAGGCCTGAGCACCTGTGCGATGCCATCTGGACAGCAGAACTATCCGGTATCCCTGTACGAAACCATACGTCGGTTCAAAACGATGCCGGATGCCTTTGTCTGCGCCAATGACTTTGTTGCCATGGATCTGGTCAAGGCATTGAATGAGCTGGGGTATTCGGTTCCCGATGATATCTGGGTCTGCGGCTTCGATGACAGTCAGGAGGCTTCCTACTTTGCCCCCCGTCTGACTTCGATCCATATCCATGGACAGATCATGGGCTACACCGCTGCCAATCTGCTTATGACCCGCATCGAAGAGCCATCGCTGAACTATCGCACCGTCTATACGGAAACCAACCTGATCCTGCGCGAATCCACAGGAGATTGAGCGAAAGGAGAACCCTCATGCGTGACCTGTGCAATACGGACAAGCCGCTGTTTGCTGTGCTGACGAAATTGACTTACAGTGCTTACCTGAACATCTTATGGCTCGTGTGCAGCCTGCCCATCGTTACCATAGGGGCTTCTACGACCGCATTGTTCTACGTCACACTCAAAATGGCGGAAGATCGGGACGATGGTCTGACCCGGATGTTTTTTAAGGCGTTCCGGGAAAATTTTAAGCCTGCCACAAAACTCTGGCTTATCCTGCTGGCAGTCGGCAGTTTTCTGGCTGTGGATGGCTTTGTGCTGCGCCGAATGTGGAGCGAAAACATTTTCTGGACGCTGCTCACTGCAGTGCTTATTGGTGCGGCAGTTCTGTACGGCATCGTTCTGCTGTATGCCTTTCCTCTGCTGGCACGGTTTGAAAACACCACCTTCGGCATCCTGAAAACAGCGTTTCTCGTGGGTGTCCGGTATCTGTTTTGCACCCTGCTGATGGCGGCGATCTATGGCATCATGGGGTACGTCATTGTGTTTGTGTTCACGCCTGCATTCCTGCTGGGCATGGGTTTCTGCGCCATGCTCTGCTCCTTTCTGATGCTTCGGATCCTCTATCTGATCGGTGGAGACCCTGATGCAGTACACGAGGAATACGACCATGACAAAAACTGACCGGGATACGCTCCGCTCCCTCCATGGGCGCAAAAAGTGGGAGCACATCTGGGCATATTACAAGCTGCCCATTGCGATCGTGCTCATCGTCGTCTATATCCTCGGGTATGCAGCCTACCGTCATGTGACGAAAAAAGAGGATGTGCTTTACCTTGGTCTGGTAAATATCACTGCCGGGTCTGATCTGACGGAACAGCTTACCACCGGCTTTGCCGAGGCGCAGGGTCTGACCAAAAAGCAACAGGTCGATCTGCTGTCCGGCTTGCTGCTCAGCGAGAGCGAACGCGCAGAGGAGCAGTATGTATATGCTTCAGAGATGAAGCTGCTGGGTGCAGTCAGTGCCCAGCGGTTAGATGTTGTTCTGATGGACGAATATGCACGGGATCGACTGTTGGCAGATGATTATTTTCTCGATCTGCGGACACTGGATGCGTCTTTCCATGCACTGTCGGGTTTGAACGCCGGTGGGACCGTGCTGGATATTTCGGACACGCCGTTTGTCAGGCAGGCAGGTTTTTCTGGCAAGGTCTATCTTGGGGTAGTGCAGAATGCACCGCACCCGGAGCGTGCAGCCGCTTACATTCATTATCTGTTCCAGCGGTGATCGTTGGGTTTCACATCAAGAATAAGGAGAAGTATCATGGACATTTTAACGATTGGTGAAGTTTTGATCGACCTGACCCAGACCGGCAAGGATGAGCGCGGCATCCCTCAGTTTGCCGCAAATCCCGGCGGTGCTCCGGCCAATCTGGCGGTGGCTGCCGCCCGGCTGGGCGCACAGACCGCCTTTATCGGCAAGGTGGGTGCGGATGCCTTTGGCCGCTACCTGAAAGAGGTTCTGGCAGAAAACAAGGTGGACGTTTCCGGCATGGCGGTGGATGCAGACCACCCCACCACCATGGCGGTGGTCTCGGTGGATGCCACCGGTGAGCGGGATTTCAGCTTCTACCGCAGCGCCAACGCTGACGTGATGCTGTGCAAAGAGGACATTTCGGACGAGGCTCTGAAAGCTGCCAAAATCGTCCACTTCGGCTCTGTCAGCCTGACCGCTGACCCTTCCCGCACCGCCACGCTGGACGCTGCTGCCCGTGCCAAAAAGATGGGTGCTACCATCACCTACGACCCCAACTACCGTGCAAACCTCTGGAAGAACAAAGAGGAAGCCATTGCCCAGATGAAAGCACCCCTGCCGCTGGTGGATATCTTGAAAGTGTCCGATGAAGAGCTGCCCCTGCTCACCGGCACCACCGACTGTGAAAGCGGCACGGCACAGCTGGCACAGAACGGCATCCGGCTGATTTTTGTCACCTTGGGTGCAAACGGCGTGTTCTACCGCTTTGGGGAGAACACCGGCCATGTGGCAGGTGTCCCCTGCAAGGTGGGCGACACCAACGGTGCAGGCGATACCTTCTTTGGGGCTGCCCTGTCCAAGCTCTGCAAGGAGGAGCTGGACACCCTGACGGTGGACAAGCTGGAAAGCATTCTGGCCTTTGCCAACAAGGCAGCCAGCATCACCACCAGCCGGCATGGTGCTATCCCCGCCATGCCCACCCTTGCGGAAGTGGAGGGCCTGTCTCTTATACACATCTGACGCTGCC
>ENA-OYAA01000409-OYAA01000409.1-human-gut-metagenome-genome-assembly--contig:-NODE-409-length-8975-cov-8.148094_pt1 | contig 8975 bp, 5 predicted proteins | sample MGYA00243426_ERZ652816 | MGnify/ENA primary metagenome ERZ652816 (study PRJEB26926, sample SAMN06164430) | human gut metagenome | biome: ENVO:00009003; feature: ENVO:2100002; material: ENVO:00002003... | reverse complement strand
GGAAAATAATTGAATATAAAAGATTAAATGATAGTCTTTGAGCAATTTGAAAACAGGGGGGATTAGATGCTGGCGGAAGATAGATGCAAAAAAATACTCGATATATTAGATTCGATGGGAAGTGTGACTGTTCAGCAGCTTATGGATGAGCTTGATACATCCGAGTCAACAATCAGACGTGATCTGGTTGCAATGGACAAGAAGGGTTATCTCACCAAGGTACATGGTGGTGCGATTGCAAATAATACGAATATCCATACTCAGGATGAGAAGGTTATCAACAGGCTTAAGCAGAATCGCAGCGAAAAGGAACAGATTGCCAGATATGCGGCATCACTTATTGTGGATAATGATTTTGTTTATATAGATGCCGGTACTACAACAGCAGTCATGATTGATTATATTACTGCAAAGAATGTGGTTTTTGTTACAAACTCTTTGACTAATGCCAAGAGAATTTCCGATAGGGGATATACAGTATATATTCTGGGTGGCGAGTTCAAGTCTACTACTGAGGCTATTGTCGGAGATGAGGCCGTTGTGACGCTCGATAAATATAATTTTACGAAGGGCTTCTGGGGGACCAACGGAATTACTGTGAAGAATGGATTTACAACTCCGGAGATAAAGGAGGCCATGGTTAAAAAGAAATCCATGGAGAATAGCAAGGAGAAATACATTCTTGCGGATGACAGTAAGTTTTCACAGGTATCAAGTATCAAGTTTGCTGATTTTGAAGATGCTGTAATTATTACAAATGCACTAAGTAATGACAACTATAAGAAATACAAAAATATTAAGGAGGTCTAACATGATTTACACAGTTACCTTTAATCCATCATTAGATTATATAGTTGATGTAACAGATTTTAAGACAGGAGTAGTCAATAGAACGACTGGAGAGAAGATTTTTGCAGGTGGTAAGGGCATCAATGTTTCCATGGTTCTTAAGAATCTTGGAATGAGCAATACTTCACTTGGTTTTACAGCGGGTTTTACAGGAAATGAAATTAAAAGACTTCTAGGAAAAAAAGGTGTTGATACTGATTTTATAGAGGTGGAGGATGGTATTTCACGTATCAATGTGAAGCTTCGCTCAAATGAGGAATCCGAGATTAATGGTCAGGGACCGGTAATCACTGAGGACAACATTAAAAAACTTTATGAGAAGCTTGACTGCTTAAAGGAGTCTGATGTGCTTGTGCTCGCAGGAAGTATTCCTGATGTAATGCCTTCATCAATGTATATGGATATCATGAAGCATCTTGAGGGCCGTGGAATAAATATTGTGGTTGATGCGACGAGAAATCTGCTCACAAATGTGCTTGCGTATAAGCCGTTCCTCATTAAGCCAAACAATCATGAACTCGGTGAGATATTCGGTGTTGAGATTACAGACAAGGACGATGTGATAAAATATGCAAAGAAGCTTCAGGAGCAGGGCGCAAGAAACGTGCTTGTTTCTATGGCAGGTGACGGAGCAGTGCTTGTTACTGAGAACGGACAGGAGTTTAAGGCTAAGGCTCCTAAGGGAAAGCTCAAAAACTCTGTTGGTGCAGGTGATTCGATGGTAGCCGGATTTGTTTACGGATACCTCAAATCAAATGATTATAAGCAGGCATTTATTTATGGTGTATGTACAGGAAGTGCAAGTGCATTTTCTGAGGAGCTTGCTACAAAGTCTGAGGTTGAAGCACTTATTGATAAATGGGAGAGTTCTTCCAATTAAACAACGGTATCAAAAAGGTTGATATAAATAATTAATATATTCTATTAGGAGGAATGATGTATGACAATCAGGGATTTATTGGCAGCTGAGAGTATCAATTTAAATGGTACGCCTGCCGGAAAAACCGAAGCATTGAATCAGTGTATTGATTTGATGGCAAAAAGTGGCAAAATATCCGATGTGGAGAAGTATCGCAAGGGTGTTTTTGCAAGAGAGGAGGAAGGCACAACAGGAATTGGAATGGGTATAGCAATTCCTCATTGCAAGTCTGATGCTGTTACTAAAGCAGGTCTTGCGGCAATGGTTGTAAAGGATGGGGTTGACTTTGAATCACTCGATGGTACACCTGCAAAGATTATTTTCCTTATCGCTGCACCAAACACAGAGGATAATGTGCATCTTCAGGTGCTTAGCAAGCTCTCTGTTATGCTGATGGACGAGCAGTTTACAAATTCTCTTATCAATGCCGGTTCAGTTGATGAGTTTTTAAATATCATCGATAGCGCTGAAAAAGCAAAGGATGAGAAAGAGGCTGCCAAAGAGGCAAAGGCGAAAGAGCCTGTTGAGGTGAAGAAGGACGATGTATTTATCGTTGCAGTAACAGCCTGTCCTACAGGAATTGCCCATACTTATATGGCTGCTGAGGCTATCGAGAAAAAAGCCAAGGAGCTTGGATATCAGGTAAAGGTTGAGACAAGAGGCTCAGGCGGAGCCAAAAATGTGCTTACAGATGATGAAATCGCAAAGGCTGCAGGAGTTATAGTTGCCTGTGATACAAATGTACCTACAGACCGCTTTGACGGAAAGAAGGTTATTGAGTGTCAGGTTTCTGACGGAATCAATAAGGCAGAAGAGCTTATAAAGAGAATTGCTTCCGGTGATGCTCCTGTATTTAAGGCATCAGGTAAAAAGGAGGCTTCACATTCATCAGTTGGTGGAAAGGAGAGCGTTGGACATCAGATTTATAAGCACCTGATGAATGGTGTTTCACATATGCTTCCATTCGTAGTTGGTGGTGGTATTCTTATCGCAATCGCATTCCTTATCGATGGATTCAGTGTTGACCTTAATTCACTGCCGGCTGACCAGAGAGCAAATTTTGGTACTATTACACAGGCCGCAGCACTGTTTAAGGGAATCGGTGGAACAGCATTTGGATTTATACTTCCTATCCTTGCAGGCTTTATCGCTATGAGTATTGCTGACCGTCCTGGTCTTGCAGTTGGTTTTGTAGGTGGTTCAATCGCAGCAAACGGTACATCAGGCTTCCTTGGAGCACTTGTAGCAGGTTTCGTAGCAGGATATATTGTGCTCCTCTTAAAGAAGGTATTTTCTAAACTTCCGGAGAGTCTTGATGGTATGAAGCCGGTTCTGCTTTATCCGCTGCTTGGTATATTCCTGGTAGGCGTTATAATGCAGTTTGTAGTTGAGCCTCCAATCGGAGCTTTAAATACAGCTATCAACAATGGTCTTAATGGACTTAACGGTGCAAGCGCAGTAGTGCTCGGAGTACTTCTCGGAGGAATGATGTCAGTAGATATGGGTGGCCCTGTAAACAAAGCCGCTTATGTATTTGGAACAGCTTCAATCGCTGCCGGAAACTACAATATCATGGCAGCAGTTATGATTGGCGGTATGGTTCCACCAATCGCAATCGCTCTTGCAACAATCTTCTTCAAGAACAAGTTCACAGCAGAGGAGAGAAAGGCAGGACCTACAAACTTTATCATGGGATTATCATTTATCACAGAGGGTGCAATCCCATTCGCAGCATCTGATCCGCTTCATGTCCTTCCGGCATGTGTAGTCGGTTCAGCAGTGGCAGGTGGACTTTCAATGGCATTTGGATGTACACTCATGGCACCTCACGGAGGAATCTTCGTAGTTCCTACAATCGGAAATCCGTTAATGTATCTTGTTGCATTAGTAATCGGATCTTTCATTGCATGTGGATTACTCGGATTACTCAAAAAGAAAGTAAGTGAATAAGCAATCCTCAATTATCATTTTTTAATCCAACCTATAAACTAATCAACAAAGGCACTGCTTCGGCGGTGCCTTTGTTGTTATGTTGTGTATTAAAAATTAAAAGTATAAACATTCTCTGAAATAACAGCCTCATGCCTTGACGAGTGAATTTTCGAAGCATAAAGTATTATTAAGATGTAACTATTCAGAAAATAAACATTAGTAAACAGTGAGGCATAAAATGGGCAAGGTTATAGGTATAGATTTAGGAACAACAAACAGCTGTGTGGCAGTATTGGAGAACAATCAGCCGGTAGTCATAACTAACAGCGAGGGTCAGAGAACAACTCCGTCTGTAGTGGCTTTTACAAAAAATGGAGAGCGACTGGTTGGAGAGGCTGCAAAGAGGCAGGCAGCAGTCAATGTGGATAGAACATTTTTCTCAATAAAGAGACAGATGGGAAGCGATTTCAGGGCAAAGGTGGATGGAAAGCTGTATTCAGCTCCTGAGATTTCTTCTATGATTCTCAGAAAGCTGAAAAAGGATGCAGAGGACTATATTGGTGAGGCAGTGACAGATGCTGTAATCACAGTTCCTGCATATTTTTCGGATGCGCAGAGGCAGGCAACTAAGGATGCAGGAAGGATTGCGGGTCTTAATGTGCTTCGAATCATAAATGAGCCAACCTCTGCGGCACTCGCATACGGACTGGACCACGGACAGCAGCAGAAAATTCTTGTCTACGACCTCGGAGGAGGAACCTTCGATGTGTCTGTTATCGAAATAGGGGACAATCTGATAGAAGTGCTTGCCACAGCCGGTGATAATCATCTGGGTGGAGATGATTTTGATGAGAGAATCACGAATTATCTTGTTACAGAGTTTTACAGACAGCAGAATGTGGATCTGAGAAAGGATAATACTGCTATGCAGCGTGTCAGGGAGGAGGCTGAGAAGGCAAAAAAGGTGCTTTCATCCTCATCCTCAACCACTATCAACCTGCCGTTTATCACCACTGTAAAGGGACAGCCGGTCCACATGGAGATGAACCTCACAAGGGCTGAGTTTAATGAGATAACAAAGGATCTGGTGGAGAGAACGGCCATTCCGGTAAATCAGGCACTTTCAGATGCGGGGATTTGTGCAGCGGAGCTTGGAATGGTGCTGTTGGTAGGAGGCTCTACACGTGTGCCGGCTGTTGTTGAGGAGGTCAGAAGAATTACAGGAAAAGAGCCTTCACACAACCTGAATCCTGACGAGTGCGTGGCACTCGGTGCAGCAGTACAGGGTGGCAAGCTCGGTGGAGCAATTGTCGCAGGCAGCAGTGCGGCAGAGATTATACTGATGGATGTCACACCGCTTTCACTCGGAATTGAGACAGTTGGTGGTGTCTCAACCAAAATTATTGACAGAAATACGACTATTCCTACGAGATACAGCCAGATTTTTACAACTGCAGGAAGCTTCCAAACCTCTGTGGATATAAAGGTACTGCAGGGTGAGAGGCAGTTTGCAAGGGACAATAAGCTGATTGGAAATTTCAGGCTAAAGGGCATCAAGCCGGCTCCGGCAGGTGTGCCGCAGATAGAGGTGACGTTTGATATAGATGCAAACGGCATTGTGCAGGTTTCTGCAAAGGACCTGGGCACAGGAAAGCATCAGGAGATTACGATTACCGCAAGCTCTAATTTGTCTGATTCTGAGATTGAGCAGGCAATCCGCGAGGCACAGGAGTATGAGGCAACAGACGGACAGAGAAAGGCTTATATTGATGCAAGAAGTGAGGCTGATACGCTTGTGCGACAGGTGGAAAATGTCATGGCTGACAAGGAAAAAAGAAAGGCTATGGACAGCGCACAGAAAAAGAGTGTGAAATTGTCACTTTCATATGTGAAGAAGCTTATTTCAAGGACAAAGCCCGGAAATGTGAGCGAAGAGCAGGCCGCAGAGATAAAGCATGCGGCAGACGAGCTGAGAAATGCGGCAGCGGGATTGATTTAATTATAAATGAGGGGCAGAATACCTTTTGACCCTCATATCATTATTATTCATTTGGCTATTTACGAGAAGCGGATTTTCATATAAAATATGGGTAAGTGGTGAGTATTCAGAAACACCCTGAATAGTTATAATGTTAATTTAAATCCGAGGAAATAGAAAATGAATGCGAACGATAAAACAGAAAAGGTACTAAGAGAAATTCATATCATGCTCTCAAAGGCGGAGCCGTATAAGCCGGAGCCGAGCAGGGTGATCATAAACAAGCAGCAAATGATAGATTTACTTGCTGAGCTGAATAAGTGTATATATGCAATGCAGGATGAGTATGAGCTTACTGAGCAGAGTCGCAATCACGCAGAGAGAGAGTTCAGAAAGAAGGGGGATCAGATAGTCTGGGATGCAAGCAGAAAGGCTGAGGATGTGTATGCAGCATCGGTTATCTATACGGATGAGGCGCTTTCAAGAGTGCGTGATATCATCAATGATACCAACGAGTCACTTGAAAAGCTGTGCAAGAATATGAAGGATAAGATTGCAGAACAGGAGAAGATAGTTAAAACTAACCAGTATGAGCTCAAGGGACAGCTTCAGGATTTGTCCGATACGGAGAAGTATCTTAAGATTATCGATGACAGAAATAAGGAGATAGAACGTCAGAAAAATGCAGGTAAGCCAGTAGAGGAGCGTACTATTGACAAGGAAGAGAAGTCTATCTATGCAAACAGACAGACTGAAATCAAGGTAAATATGGATTATATCAGAAAACTGGGACTTGCTGAGGGCGAGGACCTGGGAGATGGTGTAGTGGGTGAAGTGAAGCTTGCCGACGATACACCTGATGCCGGATCAAATCATGGCAATGATAAGGATGAAGCCAAGGATGCCGGCTCAAAATCGTCTGTTGATGAGGATTATAAGGCAATAAGCAGAAAAGCCGGCAATCCACCTGTTATCAACACAAAGGAGGGGAAGGAGCTCACAGACGGTATCCACAGAATGTGGCAGAGCATCACCGGAAATAAAGGTAAATGAAACACACCTATGTAATATAAAGCAGCAGTTCAAAACAGAACGGCTGCTTTTTGGCTTATATTTAAAAGTAGGTAATATTAAGCAGATTTTAAGAAAAACAAAGTGGATAATCTGATAAAATATAGCTGACTAACGGCAGGAGAAGGTTTCTAATCAAAATTCATAGAAGGAGGATAACATGACAATATTAGTTTGTGATGACGACAAGGAAATAGTTGAGGCAATTGAGATTTACCTGATGCAGGAGGGCTACGACGTGGAGAAGGCTTACGATGGCATACAGGCGGTTGAAATTATGAAGAATAAAAAAATAGACCTCATGATAATAGATGTCATGATGCCAAAGCTCGACGGAATAAGAGCTACTCTGCAGATACGAAAGGAAAGCAGGGTGCCGATAATCATTCTCTCGGCAAAGACAGAGGATGCTGACAAGATTTTAGGCCTCAATGTGGGAGCTGATGATTATGTTACAAAGCCTTTTAATCCGCTTGAGCTTGTGGCAAGAGTAAAGTCACAGCTTCGCAGATACACCACTCTGTCGAGCAATGATGTAGCCGGAGACAAGGTTTATGAAGCCGGAGGCCTTTTGGTAAATGATGATTTAAAAAAGGTGACTGTGGATGGTGAGGAGGTAAAGCTCACACCGATTGAGTACAATATCCTGCTTTTACTCCTTAAAAACAAGGGAAAGGTCTACTCAATAAACGAAATATATGAGAGTATATGGAACGAGGAGGCGATAGGCGCCGATAATACAGTTGCCGTGCACATCAGACATATCAGGGAAAAAATAGAGATAAATCCTAAGGAGCCACGCTACCTGAAGGTGGTCTGGGGAGTAGGCTATAAGATAGAGGACAACAAATGAAGCAGTATACGATAGGAAAAAAAGCAGCGGTCATAGTTTTACATCAGCTATGCATGATACTTATGGTGACAGGAGTGTTTGCCACAGGCTATGCATTCAGGCACGATGCGCATGAAAATATTGATATATATACACTAATATCGCTTGCGGGCCTGGTAGGCAGCTTTGTGAGCCTGGCATATATGGCAAACGTGGCAGGCAGAAAATCAGAGGATGATTACACAATATACTATTTACCGATTGACAAGGTATACTCTGATGTGATGCTAGTGATATTTACACTGCTCATGGTATTTATGGGAAAAGTGATTTCAGGCGTAAAAAACCAGCATTTTGACTATGCATCACTCATTATGACGGCCGGCACATTTACTTTTTTGTTTGATCTGGCTTTTATTATTTTATACCAGAGCATTGTAAGGAAGATAAAAGGCAATATACTTTGCACACACAGCCTGATGTACAAGGGCTATGAGCTTTTGAAAAGGGTTATTGAGAAAAAGGATATCCACACACAAAAAACCAAAGAGATAATGCGTATACAGGAGGCTCTTGAAGCTATCTCGGAAGGAGCGCTTGACACTACACTCAATGTCAATGAGTTTCATGGGCAGCAGAAAAAGGTGGCGGAGGCTGTCAACCATATACGCCAGGGTCTTATGAGCTCGGTAAATGAGAGTCTTAAAAATGAAAAATTAAAGGCAGACTTAATAACAAACGTATCACACGATATAAAGACACCTCTGACTTCAATAGTCAACTATGTTGACCTGCTTAAGAGGGAAAATCTGGAAAATGAAAATGCCAAATACTATATACATGTGCTGGAGGAAAAGTCACAGCGCTTAAAGCAGCTTACAGAGGATTTGGTAGAGACATCAAAGATTACCTCGGGAAATGTGAAGCTCAATATGCAAAAGCTTGATCTGGTTGAGCTTTTATACCAGACCGGAGGTGAATTCAATGAGCGCTTTGAGTCGAGAAATCTGACAATAGTTACAAAAATTCCATCAGAACAGATATTTATCTATGCGGATGGGCGCCAGCTTTACCGCTCTATTGAAAATCTGTATACTAATGCCGCAAAATATGCACTGGAAAATACCAGAGTATATGTAGAGCTTGAAAAGGCAGATACAAAGGCAGTTTTTACAATAAAGAATGTGTCTAAGAACGAGCTTGACATAGTAAGCAACGGAAATGTGGACCTGACAGAGCGTTTTGTGAGGGGAGAGAGGTCGAGAACCACTGAAGGAAGTGGACTTGGACTTTCGATTGCAAAGAATCTGACCCATTTGATGGGAGGAAAATTCGAAATTAAGGTAGATGGTGATTTATTTATTGCCACAATTACCTATAATATTATATAATAG
>ENA-OYAA01000405-OYAA01000405.1-human-gut-metagenome-genome-assembly--contig:-NODE-405-length-8993-cov-4.289774_pt1 | contig 8993 bp, 5 predicted proteins | sample MGYA00243426_ERZ652816 | MGnify/ENA primary metagenome ERZ652816 (study PRJEB26926, sample SAMN06164430) | human gut metagenome | biome: ENVO:00009003; feature: ENVO:2100002; material: ENVO:00002003... | reverse complement strand
GATGTCTCGTGGGCTCGGAGATGTGTATAAGAGACAGATTAAATATATCGACAATAACCTTGTCTGGAATAAGGACAATGAGGTGTTCGCCTACTATGAGCTGATATCGTACAATTATTCATTCTTATCCCCAGAACAGAAATACCTTGTGCATGACAGCTTCCGTCAGCTTATCGCACAGTCCCGTGAGGGAAAGATTCATGCGTTGCAGATTGCAACTGAAAGTTCAATCCGAAGCATACAGGAACAGTCAAAGAAGCTGGTCACTGGAAAGCTCCGTGAGGTAGCAATCCAAAAGATAGACGACCAGACCGAAGCCCTTGTATCCATGATAGGCGACAATCAAGTAGATTACCGTTTCTTTCTGGGATTCAAGCTCATGGTCACAGAGGACGAAGTCAATCTGAAGAACTTCAAAAAATCGGTATTTCTGACATTACGTGAGTTTTTGAATGAGGTAAGGCATACGCTGATGAACGACTTTGTTTCTATGAGCAATGATGAAATCAACCGTTATGTGAAGATGGAGAAATTACTGGAAAACAAAATCTCCCGTAGGTTCAAAATCCGCCGACTGGAAGCCAAAGACTTTGCGTATCTGATGGAACACCTCTACGGCAGGGACGGGATAGCCTATGAAGATTATGTGTATCCTCTGCCAAAAAGAAAATTAAAAAGAGAAACACTGATTAAGTATTATGACCTTATCCGTCCTACCCGTTGTGTGGTGGAAGAAAGCCAGCGATATTTGCGTCTGGAACATGAGGACAGCGAAAGCTATGTATCCTACTTTACGGTCAATGCCATTGTCGGGGAGCTGGACTTCCCATCATCGGAAATCTTTTATTTCCAGCAACAGCAGTTCACATTCCCTGTGGATACGTCTATGAATGTTGAGATTGTCGGGAATAAGAAAGCCTTAACCACTGTCCGTAACAAGAAAAAGGAATTAAAGGACTTGGATAATCACGCCTATCAAGCCGGAAACGAAACAAGTTCAAATGTGGTGGAAGCCTTGGACAGTGTCGATGAACTGGAAACAGATTTAGACCAGAGCAAGGAAAGTATGTACAAGTTAAGTTACGTCATACGGGTATCTGCACCCGATCTTGACGAACTGAAACGCCGTTGTGATGAAGTCAAGGACTTTTACGATGATTTGAATGTGAAGCTGGTTCGCCCTGCCGGAGATATGATGGGACTGCATGGAGAGTTTCTTCCAGCCAGCAAGCGTTATATCAATGATTATATCCAGTATGTGAAATCCGATTTTTTAGCCGGACTTGGCTTCGGTGCTACCCAGATGTTGGGCGAAAATACAGGAATCTATATCGGATATTCCGTGGATACGGGAAGAAATGTCTATCTGCAACCGTCCCTTGCCAGTCAAGGGGTAAAAGGTACGGTCACAAATGCGTTGGCTTCTGCTTTTGTAGGTTCGCTTGGCGGTGGAAAATCATTCTGTAATAACCTGCTAGTATATTATTCCGTCCTGTTCGGTGGACAGGCAGTTATCCTAGACCCGAAAAGTGAGCGTGGGAACTGGAAAGAAACACTGCCGGAGATTGCAGAGGAAATCAACATTGTAAACATTACCAGTGATTCCAGCAATCAAGGGCTGTTAGACCCGTATGTGATTATGAAAGATGTCAAGGACGCTGAAAGTCTTGCCATTGATATTCTGACGTTCCTTACAGGTATCAGCAGTCGTGATGGAGAAAAGTTTCCTGTCCTTAGAAAAGCTGTCCGCACGGTATCCCAGAATCAGAACCACGGGCTGTTGCAGGTCATTGAGGAACTGCGGAAAGAGGATACCGCCGTATCCCGTAACATTGCAGACCATATCGAAAGTTTTACTGACTATGATTTTGCACAGCTCCTGTTCTCGGACGGTTCGGTGGAAAATGCAATCAGTCTGGATAACCAGCTCAACATCATACAGGTTGCAGATTTGGTTCTGCCGGATAAGGATACCACCTTTGAGGAATACACGACCATTGAGCTGTTGTCGGTATCCATCTTAATTGTTATCAGTACCTTTGCCCTTGACTTTATTCACAGTGACCGAAGTATTTTTAAAATTGTAGACTTGGACGAAGCATGGGCGTTCTTAAATGTGGCACAGGGCGAAACACTCTCAAATAAACTGGTGCGTGCTGGTAGAGCCATGAACGCCGGAGTCTATTTCGTGACACAATCCTCTGGGGACGTATCGAAAGAAAGTCTGAAAAATAACATCGGCTTAAAGTTTGCGTTCCGCTCCACAGATACTAATGAAATCAAACAGACCTTAGAGTTTTTCGGGCTGGACAGTGAGGACGAAAACAACCAGAAACGGTTGAGGGATTTGGAGAACGGACAATGCTTAATGCAGGATTTATACGGGCGTGTCGGTGTGGTACAGATACACCCTGTCTTTGTAGAACTGCTCCATGCCTTTGATACCAGACCGCCGATAAAAAGTGAGGTGGATTTGGAATGATGAAATCTGTCACAAAAGAAAAGGTATTCCATGTACTGAAACTGGTTCTGCTTGCCGTGACCGTTACACTGGTACTGTTGTCCCTGCTTGGGACGGTAGCTCATGCGTCTGGACTGGTCGATGATACGGTCAATGCAGACAACCTGTATTCAAAGTATCCGCTTTCCAACTATCAGCTTGATTTCTATGTGGACAATAGCTGGTCATGGCTTCCGTGGAACTGGCTGGACGGCATTGGAAAATCAGTGCAGTACGGGCTTTACTGTATCACAAATTTTGTCTGGACAATCAGCCTGTATCTTAGCAATGCCACAGGATATGTGGTGCAACAGGCGTATAAGCTGGACTTCATCAATGACATGGCAGACAGTATCGGGAAAAGTATCCAGACACTTGCCGGAGTGACCGAACATGGATTTTCCAGCAGTGGATTCTATGTGGGATTCCTGCTCATTATCATTCTGATTGTAGGTGTTTATACCGCCTATACAGGGCTTCTCAAAAGGGAAACCAGCAAGGCACTTCACGCTGTTATCAACTTTGTGGTGGTGTTCATTGTGTCTGCGTCCTTTATTGCTTATGCTCCCAATTATATCCAGAAAATCAATGATTTCAGTTCGGACATCAGCACCGCTTCTCTGGACTTGGGGACAAAAATCATGCTCCCCGATTCACAAAGCAAAGGCAAGGACAGCGTAGACCTTATCCGTGACAGCCTGTTTGCGATACAGGTAGAAAAACCGTGGCTGTTATTGCAGTTCGGGAACAGCGATACCGAAGAAATCGGGACTGACCGTGTGGAAGCTCTGGTATCTGCCAGTCCGTCAGACGAAGATGGGGAAACAAGGGAAAAGGTTGTCAAAACAGAGATTGAGGATAACGACAATGACAACCTTACCATTCCACAGGTCGTCAACCGTCTTGGCATGGTGTTCTTCCTGCTCATTTTCAATCTCGGTATCACAATCTTTATCTTCCTGCTTACTGGCATGATGTTGTTTTCCCAGATACTCTTTATCATATATGCCATATTTTTACCTGTCAGTTTTTTACTGTCCATGATACCGACCTATGAGAACATGGCGAAACAGGCAGTTGTCCGTGTGTTCAATGCCATTATGACAAGAGCCGGAATCACACTGATTGTGACCGTGGCATTTTCAATTTCCAGTATGTTTTACAACATTTCCACAGACTATCCGTTCTTCATGGTGGCATTTTTGCAGATAATCTGTTTTGCCGGAATCTACATGAAGCTCGGAGAACTAATGAGTATGTTCAGCCTGAATGCTAATGACAGTCAGCAGATAGGTCGCCGGATTTTCCGTAGACCGATGGTGTTCATGCGACATCGGGCAAGACGTATGGAACACAGGATTGCAAGGGCTGTCGGTGCTGGAAGTGTTGCAGGTGCGGTGGCTGGTGCAAGTGTTGCCAGAGCCGGAAAGCCAGCAACGAACCAACCGCCAAAGAAACGGGAAAATACCTCTGCCAGCATGGGAAGCCGTGTCGGTTCTGCTGTCGGTGCTGTGATGGATACGAAAAATAAAGTCCGTGACAGTGCTTCTTCTCTGAAAGAAAATGTGAAAGACTTGCCGACACAGGCTGGTTATGCTGTCCACTCTGCCAAACAAAAAGCAAAGGATAACGTATCTGACTTTAAGCGTGGCGTTGTGGAAGAACGGGAAAACCGACAGGAACAGCGTACACAGAAACGTAACCTGCACAGGGAAAATATCTCACAGAAAAAGCAGGAATTACAGAAAGCACAGGAAGCAAGACAGAATGTTCATGCGAATGGATCAGCGACAGCCGGAGCTACCAGAAGCCATGAACGTCCAGTTGCCACACCTGTTCCAAAACCTGCACCGACCGATACTGTCACAAAGCCGGATATGAAACGTCCTGCTACTTCTCCTGTGATAAAAAATGCAGAAATCAAGGCTGGAAAAGAAACTGTCCGAACCAACATCAGACAGGAACAGCAGGTCAAATCTGTTGCCAGAACGAACCAGCCAAACGTAGCGAAAACTATCAGTAATCATAAGAAATCTACGGTACAGAAAACACAGGTCAATGGGAAATCTGCCCATAAAACTGTTACGAAACATTCAGAGAAAGGACGGAAAAAATGAGATTAAAACGTATCCTTATCATAGGTACGATATTTCCAGTCCTTTTCTCCATCGTCCTCTTTTTCGGGATACTGATTTCCGGCGAAGATGACGACAGTTCAAACAGCTATTCGCCTGTCTATTCTGGAATGAACCTGTCAGCCGATGTCCTCAAACATCAGCCGATGGTAGAAAAATACGCCAGAGAAAACGGTATCTCGGAGTATGTGAACGTCCTGCTTGCCATCATACAGGTGGAAAGTGGCGGTACGGCTACCGATGTCATGCAGTCCAGCGAAAGTCTTGGACTACCGCCAAACTCATTAAGTACAGAAGAATCCATTAAGCAGGGGTGTAAATATTTTGCGTCCCTGCTTTCTTCCTGTAAAGCCAAAGGCATGAATGACATTAACGTGGTCATACAGTCTTATAACTATGGTGGTGGCTATGCAGACTATGTGGCGAAGAACGGGAAAAAGCACAGCTTCAATCTTGCAGAGAATTTCGCAAAGAATAAATCCGGCGGTACAAAAGTGACCTATACGAACCCGATAGCGGTCAGTAAAAATGGTGGCTGGCGTTATAACTACGGAAATATGTTTTATGTGGAGCTGGTCAACCAATATCTGACCGTGAAGCAGTTCAGCAACGAAACGGTACAGGCGGTTATGAATGAAGCGTTGAAATATCAAGGCTGGAAATATGTCTATGGTGGCAGTAACCCGAACACCTCTTTTGACTGTTCTGGTCTTACCCAGTGGTGCTACGGAAAAGCCGGAATCAGTCTGCCACGAACCGCACAGGCACAGTATGACGCAACCCAGCATATCCCATTGTCACAGGCACAGGCTGGCGATTTGGTCTTTTTCCATTCCACCTACAATACCAGTGACTATGTTACCCATGTAGGAATCTATGTAGGGAACAATCAGATGTATCATGCCGGAAATCCAATCGGCTATACCGATTTGACCTCTGCCTACTGGCAACAGCACATCATTTGTGCCGGAAGAATCAAACAATAGAAAGGACTTGAAATATGTTTAAGAAAAAAGAAAAAACAGAGAAAGCACCTAAGAATAAGAAAGTGCGTACCATGAAAGTCGGGACACATAAGAAATCTGTTCTGCTTTTGTGGGCGGTGCTTCTGGCAAGCACCAGCTTTGGTGTGTATAAGAACTTTACCGCCATTGACACCCACACGGTACATGAAAAAGAAATCATTCAGTTAAGATTGAACGATACCAACGGTATTGAGAATTTTGTCAAGAACTTTGCGAAAGCCTATTATTCATGGGATACCAGCAAGGAAGCCATTGAAGCAAGGACAGCGGAAATCAGTAAATACCTTACCAAAGAATTGCAGGACTTGAACGCCGATACCATCAGAACGGATATCCCAACCAGTGCGACCGTTACAAATGTGCTGGTCTGGAATGTAAAGCAGTCTGGAACGGACGATTTTACCGTTGCCTACGAAGTAGATCAGCAGGTAAAAGAGGGCGAACAGACACAGGCAGTCACAAAAAACTATACTGTGACCGTTCATGTGGATAAGGACGGTGCAATGGTCATTACCCAGAATCCTACCCTTGCTCCGGCAATGCAGAAATCAAAGTATGAGCCGAAAGTACAGGAAGCCGATGTCAGTGTCAGCTCCGACACAGTCAAGGACGCTACCGCTTTCTTGGAAACATTCTTTAAGCTCTATCCGACAGCTACGGAAAAGGAACTTGCCTACTATGTCAAAGACGGTGTGATTGCTCCTGTATCCGGCGACTATGTATTTTCGGAACTGATAAACCCTGTCTTTACCAAAGACGGCGACAACCTCAAAGTCAGCGTGTCCGTAAAGTATCTGGATAACAAGTCGAAAATGACGCAAATCTCACAGTGTGAGCTTGTGCTTCATAAGGACGATAACTGGAAGATTGTAGAATAAATGTTACAGCAGAATAGTATGGTAATTGTTTATCCAATCTATACTATTCTGCTTACAATTAGATTGACAAAATAAGAATCCCTCTCATATAATTGGTTGCAATGGTATTGAGGAAATACAACCTTAAATGTATAATGGGAAAGTAGCATTGCAGGAATGAGGTAGGCTAATGAATAAAATATTGATTATTGAAGATGATTTAGAAATAAATGCGTTATTGGCTGATTTTCTAAAAGAAAAAGGATATGCTGTGCATTGCCAATATGATGGACTTCATGTTCTGGATTTCTTGAATAAAGAAAAAATTGATTTGATTATACTTGATATTATGCTTCCTTATCGGAGTGGTGATATTATTTTATCTGATGTACGTAAGAAATTTACGATACCTGTTATTATTATTTCAGCGAAAGAAACTACACAAAATAAAATCGACTTGCTTCGTCTGGGAGCAGACGATTATATCACAAAACCTTTTGATATGGAAGAAGTGCTTGCCAGAATTGAAAGTAATCTGCGAAGAGTACAATTTCAAAATAGCCAGACAGAATGTTTGCAACATAACAATCTGACTTTAGACCTAGAGAAAAATACAGCATTTTTAAATGGAATAGAATTATCCTTAACCGCTAAAGAATTTGGCATTTTAGAATTGTTGATGAAATATCCAGATAAAGTATTTTCAAAATCGAATCTTTTTCAAAGTGTTTGGGATACAGAATATATTGCTGAAGATAATACACTTAATGTTCATATCAGTAATTTACGCAATAAATTAAAAGCGATATGCTCTGATACAGAATTTATTGATACTGTTTGGGGCATTGGCTACCGCCTACATAAAGCTAAGGATTAAACGTTCCTTAGCTTTATTATTTTTTTAACTTTTCTCATTACGATTTAAGAAATTCTTTAAAATTGCCCGTTATACTGGTTTAAGTAAAGGAGGTTTGGGATATGAGTTCAATTATTTTAGAAGCAAAGTCTTTAACCAAAGAATATAAACAAACATTAGCATTAGACCACATAAATTTACAAATAAAAAAAGGAAAAATTTATGGATTTATTGGTCAAAACGGAGCAGGTAAGACTACTTTTTTAAGATTAGTCACAGGGCTTGCGTTTCCAACAAGTGGTACACTTTCTTTATGGGGAAATTCTGGAACAGAAGAATTGCAGAAACAGCGTAAACGAATTGGAAGTATGATTGAAACGCCTGCTCTATTCCCGTCAATGACTGCCTATCAAAATATGGAAGTACAGCGTATTCAACGAGGCATACCAGATAAATCAGTTATTAAAAGGACATTAGATATGGTTGGATTGCAAGATACAGGTAAAAAGAGTGTCCGCAATTTTTCATTAGGTATGCGTCAACGATTGGGGATAGCGATTGCACTTTTAAATACACCAGAACTATTGATTTTAGACGAGCCTATCAATGGTCTTGACCCTGCTGGAATTGTAGAAATCAGAAATTTATTGAAAATTTTGAATAAAGAATATGGTATGACCATTTTGGTTTCAAGCCATATCTTAGAAGAATTGTATCAAACAGCATCAGAATTTATTCTGATTGACCATGGAAAAATTATAGAAGAGATTTCTGATTATGAATTAAATGAACGGTGTAAACGACATATAGCAATTAAAACAACAGATGTTCAGAAAACGGTTCTGGTTTTGGAAGAGAATCTTCATACAGATAACTTTAAACTAATGCCAGATGGCATAATTCGTTTGTATGATTATTTGAATGATTTAGAGACAGTTGCGTCTGCTTTGGCAGAATCGCACATTCTTGTAACAGGACTTTCTGTATCTGGCGATACTTTGGAGGACTATTTTTTGAGCAAAATAGGAGGAACAAAAGATGTCAAATCTCCTAAAAACTGAGTTATATAAGTTGTTTCACAGTTGGTATTTTTGGGGAATTGGAATATTCAATCTCCTTTTAAGTAGCATATTGCTGTTAGATAGTAAAGAACGCTCTTCAAACTTAATTATGGCATCATTATACAATATTCCGTTACTCTATTTTTTGATTATAGTGTTTATAGCATTGTTCATTGGAAGTGATTTTAGTGGAAGAACTTTAAATACTTATATTACTGCCGGACATAAAAGAAGTTCTATATTTAGAGTAAAGTTAATTGTATCTCAAATAGGTTGTATTATCATTCTGGTATTTCCATTATTTGTACATGGAATTATTAGTCAATTTTATATTGGAGAAAAACTTTTTTGGAATGATAGCACATATACTTTGGTTTTACTAACTCTGTTTGCCATGATAACACTGTGTGCATTACCGATGTTTTTTGCTTTTATTTTTCGTGATATGGGGAAAACACTGACAGTTTCAATGGTTCTATTTTTTGTTATGATTTTTTTGCTGAACAGTGACTGTCTCTTATACACATCTCCGAGCCCACGAGACATCTCAGGATCTCGT
>ENA-OYAA01000371-OYAA01000371.1-human-gut-metagenome-genome-assembly--contig:-NODE-371-length-9465-cov-4.072901_pt1 | contig 9465 bp, 8 predicted proteins | sample MGYA00243426_ERZ652816 | MGnify/ENA primary metagenome ERZ652816 (study PRJEB26926, sample SAMN06164430) | human gut metagenome | biome: ENVO:00009003; feature: ENVO:2100002; material: ENVO:00002003... | reverse complement strand
CTGCCCGATTGTTTTGCCTTCCTGCATAAAACCCACTTCCTTTCCGTTCTTATGAGACCAGCAAGATCATCTCCCGCAGCTGAGCAAAGTAGAGCTTTCCCTTTGGCGTAACCAGCGTGTAGGAGCCGGTATGCCCGTGATTGCAGTAGTCTTTCACACAGAACAGCCCCGTATTTTTCACATTGGCATAGGGCAGCACATTGCCGGATGCTGTGCGGTACACAAACCGTCGTTCTATCAGAAACCGAACAAACCGGCGCTCCGGGACATCCAACTCTTTGGCGGTTGTCCTGAGATTGGTGCTGTGCTTTAAGTCGATGAACAGGTCATAGAAAGCGGCTTTGCCCTCCAGCTGTGCATTTTCCTTACGCAGAGAAATATTTGCTTCACGCTCAGCCAACAAGTCTGAGCAGAGCTTCATCAGAGCCTCCGGGGAAGTAGCTACCTCCCAAAGCTTCTCTCTTGTGAGATAGGCCCCGTGCTTGCGAATGGTAGGCAGAACCTCATCGAATACCCACTGTTCAAACTGTTCTGCCGATGGCAATTTGCTGTGAACAATCAGGCGGTACAAATCTCCTTCGGGGATAAAAGTCATACTGATTTTGCGGTCGGGGCTTTGTGGGTGAGGTGCGTCGCGTTTCACGACATACCTACAATGGCGGATAATTGCATCGCGGGAATTGCTGTACCCCAGCGCAGCGGCCACATCCGTTCCGCAGAACAGGTATTTGCCGTTTTCTTCGATGACCCGGATACTGCCAAACTCCGGGTTTTTGAAAATTTCCATCTGGTTCATGTCGTGCCTCCTTTGGCATGATAAAAGGCGGCCTTTACCAGCCGCCTGCGTGCATATCGTGGTTGACCAATGAAGTGAAGTGATTATTCATGGTGGTAGGCGCATTGAACAGCACCGCAAGCAGGTACTGCTTCATGTTGCGTACCTGGGTGGTGTTCTTTTGCAGACAGTCCATGACAAACTCGATGTGGGAGCTGTCCAGTTTCAAAAAACGGGAACGCACGATCTCGTGAGGAAAGTCTGCCCCAGAGATCCGGGTGGTCTTTCGTCTGGCACAGACCGTTTCTACCAACAGCTCTACGATCTCATTCAGGTCATCCAGGTAGAGAGGATAACGCTGCTTCAGACAGTCATACTCGATATTCTCCAAAATCAATTCCCGATAATTTTCTATCTCTGTGACAGACATCGCATCTCTTCCTTTCCGTTCCGGCGGTCTTGCCGCCGCTGTTTCCCGGAAGGAAATGGAATCGGTACTTGATCCATAAGTAATTGATTTTTCTGTATTTGATTTCTCTATATTTAATTCTGCGGGCTTTTCCGTATCCGGTTTATCCATATACGGGTTTTCCGTATCTGGTGAATCCGTATCCGGTTTTCTAAGCTGTGGCTGCTCGTATATGACATACTCTGTATCGCTGATGCGTCCCTGCCGGTCACGCAGCTTGTGCCGCACAATGTAACCGGCAGCCTCCAATTCCCGCAACGCAGCGCCTATGGCATCCACGCCCTCCTTACAGATCTTTGCAAGACCACGGGTGGTGTAATTCCAGTCCTCTGGCAAAGACAGCATCATGGAAAGCAGCCCCTTGGCTTTTAACGACAGGTTTGCATTTCGTAAATGATGATTGCTCATCACGGTATAATCACGGGTCCGTTCAATGCGAAAAACGGCCATCGACCTCACTCCTTCCGAATTTTGGGTACAAAAAAACCGCAATCCTCATTCCAAAGAATTGCGGTGTTCAACACTTTTCAAATTTTCTTGCATAGAACCAAAACAGCGGCTTTCGAGGACGCGCCTCTGTAAATGGCTCCTCCTGGGCGAAAGGAAGTGTTTGCATCACTCGGTCAATATCCGTTGAATCCATGTCATGCTGAGATTTGCAATCTTCCCGGATTGCTTCTTGAATTTCCTTTACCGTACACATAGTCATTCCTTTCCTTTCGTTGTATGGGTTTATGAGCGGCGGCGTTTTCCCGGTTTGAAATCGAGGATATGTCCCTCAATCACACGAGCGTAACGCTTGATCTTGATCTCCCGGCGCTGCTGGCTTTGCAGGGCAGCCTGATACCCGTCCTCGGTCAAAAACAGCCGCATTTCCTCTCCGGGGCTGCCGTAAGCTGTGCTGGGACGCAGGACGGAAAACTCAATCATCCAGCGGGTGTTATCCCAAAACCTCTCTACGGCGAGAATGTTGTGTCCTTTCAGCTCGCGGGCTGAAATATCCCTCATAGGCGGCTCCTTTCATCGTTCCTGGTCTCTCTGACGCTTTTTCTGCCATGCCTCCAGCAGCTTGATGATGGTTTCCTGCATCCGCTGGGGCGTATAGCTTTTAGGGAAATACTTCCGCAAGGTGTCAGAGGTAAATGTCACTCGGTCCAGATCGCTTTTCTTTTCCTCACCCATGATGACACGCATCATATCGAGGGTCAGATGCCCCTCCTGACTGTATTTTTTGAGCCGCTGAGCTTGAGAAAGAGAAGGGGTAGCCTGTTCGCTGTCCATCGCGTCCAACAGGTCTACCTGTTCCTCCTTTTTGAGAAAGGACAGCTCATAGGCAGGGTTCAGGGCAATCTTCTTTTCATCCACCATATCCATCAATTCAGGAATCAGCTCTGTCAGACGGATATAGCGCTGAACTTGATTTCTGCTTGAACCAGCCTGCTGAGCCAATATTTCATCGGCTCTCAACTTCGTCCCAACTTGGGACGAAGTTAAATCAACTCGCTCTCCCTGATGTTTCATGGCATCCAGCTTCATCTTGTAGGCAAATGCTCTTTCACTGGGGAGCAGACTTTCTCGTTGCAGGTTGCTGTCAACCATAATGATCGTGGCGGCATCATCATCCAAATCCCGAACAATGACCGGCATGGTCTCCTTTTCTGCCAGCTCACTGGCTCTGTGCCGCCTGTGTCCGGCTACCAGCTCATAACCGCCCTCCGGGTCCGGTCGAGCAATCGCCGGAACCAGAACGCCATACTGCTTGATACTGTCTGCGGTCTCCATCATGGCTTCGTCATCCTTGACTTTGAATGGATGCCCTTTGAACGGGTGCAGTTCCGACAGCGGGATTTCTACTACTTTTTCTCTCTGAGCATCGGCACGGCTCTCCTCCGTAGAAAACAGATCATCTACCGATGCCAGTTCTACTTTTTTCGCGCTGCTTTTCAAGTTTCAACACCTCCTTCGTCAGATTTCGATACCCCTCTGCCACCTTGCCGCCAGGGTCATGGGCGAAAATACTTTTTCCCTCTGCGCTAATTTCCTTTGCACGGACAGAGTGTGGAATCTCCGTTCCAAAGACTTTGATTTTACTTCCATAGGTGTCCCGCAGCAAAGCAGCAATCTCTTTGGCAAAGTTGGTGCGGTTATCCACCATCGTCAGCAGTATACCGTCAATCTGGAGCTTTGGATTGATCTGCCGTTTTACCTTGCTGACCGTAGATAAAAGCTGTTCCAGTCCTTTGGCGGGCAGATACTCTGCCTGAACGGGAATTATGATCCTGTTCGCAGCCGCCAGCGCATTGACCGTAAGCATCCCCAACGAGGGCTGACAGTCAATCAGGATATGGGAATATTGTCCCTTCAGTGTGTCCAGATATTGCCGTAAAACCGTTTCACGGCTCATGGCGTTTACCAGAGAAACCTCCATACCGGAAAGCTGAATATCCGCAGGCATCAGGTCAACGCCTTCTGCATGATGCAGAATACCTTCTCCGGGGCGTATAGGCTGATCCATCAGAATTTTGCCCATTGCATCCGACAGTGTAAATGGCAGCTTGTCCGGTTGCGGATTTCCCAAGCTGATTGTCAGACTTCCTTGTGGGTCCCCGTCGATCAGAAGCACTTTCTTTCCGGCCTGTGCCAGACCTATTCCCAAGTTCGCACAAGTTGTTGTTTTGCCAACGCCGCCTTTCTGGTTGGCGATGGCGATGATTTGCGTGTTCAAATAAACCTCCTCCTTCTACAAAAAATATCCCTATTCCGAAAAATAGGGATGAAAAAAGCCGCTTACTCAAATAAATGAATAAACGGCTATGTAAGAAATATTCGATTGTAAGTAAAGTTTTATATCACTGCAAAATAACGAAGTGCATCTTTGATTGCTTCTACCTTTTCTGGTGTCGGATGTTTCCTCGGCTGTTTCAATTCTTCTACCGCATTAGGAGCATCATACATCGGCAATCCCAAATTTCGCTTTACCTCTGCGATATATGCGGTATGTACCTTGAAGCCGTATTTCGCTTCTATGTACTCCTTAATCATTTTGTAGGTCACTTTTTCTTTGGGCTTATACGCTTCGGCTCTTTTAGCAATACTATCTACCGGAATCTTGCCCTCGCCCTCTCCAAACTCCACATCAATGTGGATATAACTGTCGGCTTTTTTGTGGGATAAAAGAACTACCGTCTCAACATGCACCGTATTCGGAAACATATCCACGCACTGCACCTTATCCACGACATACCCCCGCGCCAGCAGCACCTCCAGATCCCGCGCCAGACTCGTCGGCTTACACGAAATATAAATCATATGATCCACACCATAATTGATAATCTTTTCCAGCGCCTTCGGATGAATACCATCCCTTGGCGGATCAAGCACAATATAATCCGGCCGTTCCTCAATCGTATCGAGCACCTTTAAGACGTCACCCGCCAAAAATTCACAGTTGTCCAGATGATTGAGTGCCGCATTCTCTTTTGCCGCCTCTACCGCTTCCTCGATGATCTCCACGCCCACAACTTTTTTGCAGACCGGAGCGAGCATCTGTGCGATCGTACCGGTACCGCTGTACAGATCATAAACGGTCTTGTCTGCCAGCATGTCCGGATTATCCCCGAGGATAAATTCGCGGGCTGTGGAATAAAGCACTTCTGCTCCGAGAGAGTTCGTCTGGAAAAAAGAAAACGGTGAAATCTGAAAACGCAGTCCCAACAGCTCCTCATAAAAATAATCCTGTCCGAAAAGTACTTCCGTTCCTTCGTTTTTTACGACATCCGCCACGCTGTCATTTTTTGTGTGAAGTACTCCTTTTAAGGTTCCTTCCAGGGAAAGTGCCAGAAGTACATCTTTCCATCCGGCTAAAAGCTGCTTTTCTTTTTTTTCGTTTACCGTTCCGGCATGTGGACATCTGCCCTGCTTTTCCAGCAATGCAGCCTCTATCTTTGCACGCTCGTCCGGCTCCTGCTCCTGTACATTTCTCCAATCCTGCGTCGTAGTGATCAGATCAACTAAAATCTCTCCGGTCTTTACTGCCTTTCGCACAAGAAGATGGCGCAGATACCCGGTATGACGCAGTCTGTGATAGAAGAAGATTTCCTGCTCCCTGAAATAAGCGAGCGTTGCCATGAGAATCGCACGGAAATCGCCATCCACGATCCGACAGTCCTCTACCGTTACAATATCGTAAAAACTGCCGCGCTTGTGCATTCCAAGTGCCAGCGGTCCGTCCTTGTATTCATCTCCAAATGAAAATTCCATTTTGTTACGGTAAGCAAGCACACGCGGACTGTGTCTGATTGGCAGAAACTCATAAGCACAGGCATCCCCGATCGCCTGCTCTATCATGCCGCGTACCTGTGTCTCCTTGATCTTTAACTGTTCTTCATAAGGCAGACTCTGATACGTACATCCTCCGCACTGTCCGAAATGCCGGCAGGTATCTGCGGTCTCCCGTGGCGATTTCTTCACGGTTTCCAGAAGCCGTCCTTCCGCTTTTCCTTTTCGTACCTTATTTACTGCAAAGGAAACACGCTGTCCCGGAATGGTATTCTTGACTATGACGCGTTCTCCCTCGTCTGTCATCACAATCCCTTTGTTCGGGAATTCTACGGTTGTTACGTTTCCTTCTGCAATCTGCCCTTTTTTCATTCTTTTACTCCTCATGCATCATTCTGAATCTTATTTTCTTACAGAAAAAGGGACTACACAACTGCAGTCCCTTCTTTCTTCGTTCGGTTTTCTTTTTCTGCGCACCGCTCAAACTGCCTGAAAGTTCTCACGCTTCCGACAATGATTAGTCCTCTGTCTTGTCTGCGGAAGCATCCTTAGACTCTGCAGCCGGCTCATCATCCTCATCCTCGAAGAAGTCATTGTCGAACTCATCTTCAAAATCGTCCTCAAAATCATCCAGATAATCCGGTGTAAAGAAACGATAAATTCCATAGATTGCTGCTGCAACTGCAACAACGATTCCAATCACGGCGAATACAATCACGAACTTGGAAGGTTTCTTCTCCTCTTCTTCCTGTCTCTTCAAAAACTTATTAAGCTTTGCTGCATCCAAAACATCCCCCACTTTGGTAGATGCTAAAATATCTTCTACTTTACTCATGATGGCACTTCTCCTTCCTGCATTTTTAATTACATCCATTATAGCATATCTTTCCCTGTTTTCCTATGAAAAATTTGTGTTTATAAAAAATTTATCATATCTTTTTTAATTTTGCAAAGCTTGCAAACATCTTCTTTGTTCCGACTTTGTCGAAATCTACGGTCACTTCATAGTCCCTGCCCCCGGAAACAATTGCCATGACTTCTCCATCGCCAAATTTGATGTGGCGGACACGATCTCCCACCTGATAGGACAATGCTCCACCCGCGGAACCAAAATCACGCTGGTTTTCCACCTTTGTATATACCGGTTTTGTGGCTTTGGAGGAACGGAAGGTCGATCCATATCCCTCTCCCACTTCTTTTCCATATCCGCTTCCACCATAACTCGGCACCGTCCGGAATGCCTTACGCGCCTTCTGAAATGTGGACTGTTCGATGGGTTCTTCCTTTGTCTTTGGCTCATAAATCTTTCCGGAAAGAAGTTCCGGCGGAATTTCCCTGACAAAACGGGATACTTTTCCATACTGTGTCTGCCCCCGCACCATGCGCACACGCGCGGAAGTGATTGTCAGATTTTTCTTTGCACGGGTAATTCCCACATATGCCAGACGCCGTTCTTCCTCGATCTCGGCCTGGGAGTTATCACTCGTAATAGACATATAACTCGGAAACAGTCCGTCCTCAAGTCCTGCCAGATAGACATTCGGAAATTCAAGTCCTTTCGCACTATGTAAAGTCATAAGTACCACATAGTCACTGTTTTCGTCAAAACTGTCAATATCCGCAACCAGAGCGACATTTTCCAGAAAGCCGTTTAAGGTCGGAGCTTCTTCCCCCTCCGCATAATCCACAGCTTTGCTGATCAATTCGTCAATATTTTCGATTCTTGCCTCTGCCTCATCCGTTCCCTCTGCTTCGAGTTCTCTGACATAACCGGTCGTTTCAATAACTTCCTGCAGCAGATCTGCCACGGAAAGCAGCTTTGCCTTTGCTTTCATAGATTGGATAAACAACACAAACGGCCGGATCTTTGCTGCCGCTTTGCCCAGCCCCGGTACCTGTTCTGCCACACAGAGCGCATCATAAAAACTGATCTCCTGCTCCTGGGCATACAATGCCACTTTGTTGATCGATGCAGCACCAATTCCACGTTTTGGGATATTGATGATACGCCGCACCGCCAGATCATCCTGCCCATTGTCGATGGTCTTTAAATATGCCAGCAGATCCTTCACTTCCTTACGGGCGTAGAAATTTACGCCGCCAAAAATTTTATATGGAATATTTGCTGTAATAAAACGTTCCTCAAAGAGACGGGACTGTGCATTGGTACGATAGAGAATGGCACAGTCTTTATACTGATACTCTCCTTTGCGTACCTGCCGGGCAATATCCCTCGCCACAAAATCCGCTTCCTCTGCCGCCGTATCCAGCTGCTCAAAGGTGATCTTGTCCCCGGCTCCATTGTCCGTCCACAGACGCTTTTCCTTTCGCCCCTGATTGTTGGCAATCACAGCATTGGCTGCATCCAGAATATTTTGCGTGCTCCGGTAATTCTGCTCCAGTTTGATCACTGTGGCATCCGGAAAATGATGTTCAAAATTCAGAATGTTGTAGATATTCGCTCCCCGGAACTTATAGATAGACTGATCATCATCACCTACAACACAAAGATTCTGGTATTTTAAAGCCAGCAGACGGATCAGTTCAAACTGTGCGGTATTGGTATCCTGATACTCATCCACCATAATATAGCGAAAACGATCCTGATACGAGGCAAGCACCTCTTTGTCCAGTTTGAACAGTTCCACGGTTTTCATGATCAGATCATCAAAATCCAATGCATTATTCTGCTTTAACGCCTGCTGATATTCCCGGTAAACCTGGGCCTGTTTTCGTTTCACATAATCGCCTGCCGCGCGCGTCTCAAATTCGATCGGATCGATCAGCTCATCTTTTGCGGAGGAAATAGCAGAAAGAAACATTTTCTCTTTGTACATTTTCGTATCGATTTCCAGACGTTTGCAGACATCCTTCATCAGAGTCTTCTGATCATCGGAATCGTAGATGGTAAAATTGGTCCCAAACCCCAGCCTGTCAATATATCTGCGCAAAATACGCACACAGGTGGAATGGAATGTGCACACCCAGATACTTTCCGAACCATATCCCACCATCTGGTCAATACGCTCCCGCATCTCCCCTGCCGCTTTATTGGTAAACGTGATTGCCATGATATTGTAGGGATTAACCCCGCATTCCTCAATCAGATATGCCGTACGATGTGTCAGTACTCTGGTTTTTCCGGACCCGGCACCTGCCAGAATCAGAAGCGGTCCGTCGGTTGCCATCACAGCCTGCCGCTGTGGTTCGTTCAGTGCATCTAATAAGCTCATATCGTTTCTCCGTCTCTTTCCATAATTCATTATTCGTGTGTCTCATTATATCATAGATAGTCCGAATAGAACATACATTCTTTTGTTTTTTGAAAAAAGCATGAAAATGCCTTGTCATCTAGTTTTTATTACTATATAATGTGATATGAGGTGAAAATATGGACAACGAAGTAAAAGAATTTCTTGCTGCACTGCAGAAGAAACTGGTTTCAATCGATTACATCAAAACGGAAGACATTCCAAATATCGGTTTATATATGGATCAGGTCACGACCTTTATGGACGAGCAGTTAGAAGCCTGCAAACGCTATGAAGATGATAAAATTCTGACCAAAACAATGATCAACAATTATGCCAAAAACAATCTGCTCCCTGCCCCGGAGAAGAAAAAATATTCCAAGGAGCATGTGCTGACCCTGTTATTCATTTACTATTTTAAGAATCTGCTCAGCATCAACGACATCCAGTCCCTGTTAAATCCCCTGACGGAACATTATTTTGGCAACAAAGCCGGATTTAATATGGAAGATGTCTATAACGAGGTTTTTAATTTAGAGAGCACCGAGTCCGAGAAATTATTAAAAGATCTCGGAAAAAAATATGCTCTCTCCCGTGAGACGTTCCGGAAATTTCCGGAAAATGATCAGGAATTTCTGCAGAATTTCAGTTTTATCTGTCTGCTCAGCTACGACGTATACATCCTGTCTCTT
>ENA-OYAA01000365-OYAA01000365.1-human-gut-metagenome-genome-assembly--contig:-NODE-365-length-9553-cov-7.449463_pt1 | contig 9553 bp, 4 predicted proteins | sample MGYA00243426_ERZ652816 | MGnify/ENA primary metagenome ERZ652816 (study PRJEB26926, sample SAMN06164430) | human gut metagenome | biome: ENVO:00009003; feature: ENVO:2100002; material: ENVO:00002003... | reverse complement strand
GAAGCGGCTCCGTAGGTATCAGTAGCGAAATCGAGTGTTCTGGCTGCACCCGTCAGATGGGCAACAATCTCCGTGATGCGTCCGGCGGCATCACCAGTAGGTTCGACGACAAGCGTCAATTCGCGTACCTGCTGCTTCATTGCGGCGGTCAGCGGATGGTCCCTGTCTTTCTCGATGGTCACCTGTTTCGTATAGGTGAAGAACCATCCCGGAGTATTGTTCACAAAGGCATCCGTGCCTGCCCGGGTTCCCGTGGATGCGGCAATGGTGGCTGTGGTGCCGTTCACCGTGATTTCTTCAGCCGGGTTCCACACCGCAAGTGTGTAGCTGCCCGGAGCAAACAGATGGTCGGGGGCATGGGTGGCGGAAGTCTCCGTACCCGTATAGTCACCCATGGTGACCGTCCATGTGGCAGGTATGTCGATACCCTCACTGCGGGCCGACCAGTCGGCTGTCACCGCAATCTTCCCGTAGTCGGGGTGCGGCGTGTCATAAAGCGTGTCCTTCACACAGGAAGAGAGCAGCACGGCGGCTGCCATTCCCATCATATTTATATATTGTCTTGCTTTCATATCGTCTTCCTCCCTCCGTTAGAAAAGTTTCCACACCAATGTTACACCGGCGTTGATGGGGCCCCACCAATCTTTTGTCTCGTTGCCGCAGCGTACACGTACACCGTCGATGACTTCATATTTTTCGAAATCGGCATTCAGGTAGCCCAAGCCGAGGTTGAAATCAAGAGCCAGTGCCTTGTTCAGCCGCAGCTGATAGCCGGCGGTGATGCCGCCACCCATCAGGTCGCCCTGCTTGCCTGCTTCGGAGAACTTGTAGTTGAACTGTCCGGCCTTGAACATCGCGCCCAGATACCAGGCTTTCTTCTCACCCATATAGTAACGCACTTCCGGAGCCACTTCCCAAAGTGCATAGCGGCGGTCCTTGTCGCTCCACGTCCAAGAAGTCCACGAGCCGTTTACGGCAATGCCACACGACGGGCATATGCGCCATTCAAGTCCTAAATCGGGTGTCAGGGTAGCCCAGCGCAACAGGTTGGCACGCAGGGAGAGATGATAATCAGTTGTGATTTTGGTTTCCGACGGCGTGTCGGCAAGTGTATTTTGTTGAGCGGTTTTCTCGGCTTCTGCCTTTTCAGCGGCAAGTCGGGCTTCTTCCGCCTTGCGCTGCTCTTCGGCAAGCCGTTCCTGCTCGGCACGCTTCTCGGTTGCCAGTCGTTCGGCTTCCGCCTTGCGTCGTGCTTCCGCTTCCGCATCCATCGCGGCTGTTTCCTTTGCGGGTACCGTTAGGCGCACGATTACAAAATCACCCCCTGTCGCATGATTGTGGGTTATGAAGTTTTCTTCCTTGATTTTCGCGCGTGTAATCAGTTCTGATTTTACTCGATTGGCACGGATCTTCGCCGTTGCAAGGTTCTCGGCTTCACCGCCCAGCGAATTGCAGTAGCCGTCAACCAGTAGCGGCAACTTGCCGTCAAAAATTGTTGCTTTACTGTTTTCGATACATTCCAACAGGCGGGCAAGTTCAGTGTCATTGCCATTCCAAGGAACGTAGAACATGTCCTTCTGCGGAACGAAGCGGAAGGTGTAGGTCGTGTCTGTTTTCTGCTGCGCAATGACAGGAAAAGTTACCGTCATCAGCCACAGAAACAAGGTAAGAAAAGTGATTTTTCTGCTCATATAAACTTGAATTTATTATCTTTGTCATCTCCAAAGGTAATAAATGCCATTCAGCGCCCAAAATATTACAAAAACTTTTTCTGTTGAAATACAGCGTTTTATAAAAAATTGTCGTTTGAGCACTTTTCAAATTGTCGTTAGAGCACCTTTTTGTCGAATTAGCACTTTTTTGTCGCTTGAGCACTTTTTGAAAATGGGCTTCTGAGACCTTTTTCATCGGCTTTTTACCACACAAATTATTCCAGATTTGCTTTTTTCCACTTGCCAGGCGTACATCCTTCCTTTTCGGTAAATGATTTGATAAAGTTACTGCGAGAAAGAAAGCCGGAAGACTCAGCCAGCTTCTGTATATTGATTTCCGGATGCTCCTTCAGTATGTTTTTCGCATACTCCAACCGGAGACCGGTTATCCATTCGCGGAATGTCATTTTATACGTAGTCTTGATATAAGCGGAAAGATAGGTACGGTTCGTATGAAGTATTTCGGACAGTTCTTTTATGGTAAGTCCCTGCTGGACATAGCCGTCTGTCTTTATCCAGTTGGCCACTTTCTCTATAATTTCTGTATAGGACACTGGAACTTCTTTCTCAGAAACTATTTTAGGTTCTGTTTCTGTATCTGTCAGAAGTTCTTCTTCAGACTGTATATCTTGCTCAAAAGCATTTTCCACCTGTTCATAGAACAGCAGGTAGTTCTGATAGCTGTAGAAAAGATAGCTGTAGAACGGTATTGACGACAAAATCCAGATAAAAACATATTTGTCTGGCAGAAATGTCAGCAATCCGCATCCGACACCGAAGATAACAGCCCAATAAGTGAATATGGAAAGCCATTCGATATATGTACCTATATCATCCGCCTGAGTTTCATTGAAAATCCGAATGGCTCTACGGTATGCAATTATGACTCTGCGAGCTAAAACGACTCCAAAAACGACTAACCATACAGCTAAAGCAAATAAAGAGAATTTTTGCATGATTCCGCTTGGCAACAGGAACAACACAACTCCGGAAAGAGTTGAAAATATAATCCATAAAATGAGATGTGTCCACACACGCCGTTTGGTAATGTAAAAACGATCAAGCAACATTATCAATGCCGAACTGAACAGAGAATAGCACAGGAAGTATGTGGACATGTTCATCAATATGGCAGAATCCGCATTTTTGAATCGGACACAAAAGAAGAAATGTACCGAATAATTTGCCGAAAGCAGCAGCATAGCTATACCCATAATCTGTCGGGAGCGTAGATAATTCATGAAAATTTTCTTTTCAGGAGTCTTTGCAAACAAAAAATAAAAGCCGAAGAATAACATCAACGGCAGTGCGGTATAAAGTGAAAAACTGTATATAGATGGCTCCATTGTTATGCTTATTTGATTTTGATACAAAGTTACGTCTTTTTCTTCACAAATAGACACATAATCTATGATTTAACGTTATAGATTCGGTCATATTAGATTGAAAAATTATTAGAATTAAAGCCAGTGGTGAAAATTCTACCACTGGCTTTTTCTGTCAAAACTTCGATATTAAAGTTTTACACCTTTGGATTCCGATAAACCGGGTCTCCCTATAATTAAATGACTGCGTACAAAGTCCACGTGCGGGCTTTCCGGCTGTTGTTCCGTCTGTTTTTTCTCGTTGCCTTGCCGGTTCTCTTCCGTGTTTTCCTGAGCCGGAGGAGCCAGCTCAAGCTGTATCTTGCGGTCCAGTGCGGCGAGTTCGGACTTCAGCTGTTTCAGCTCGTCCTCCTTCTTCCACACCTTGCCCGCTATCTCCTGCAACTGCGGAATCTCCTTTTCCAGCACTTCGTTCTTAGACTTGTACTGGTCGATGATGGTCGGAATCCTCTCCAATGCGTTCAGAAAGTTTCGTGCGGCAGCAATCGGGTCTGCCATCGCCAGATGCCCGTTGTTGTAGGTGTACTTGTAGTTGCCCTCCACCACGAAGCGGTTGTCGGTGAACTCCAGACCTTCTTTGAGTGTCCTCTCGCTGACCACCTTTATCGGAAAGCCGTAAAGTTCCCCGACAGCCTTGTACAGTCCACCAGTCGTGGCGTTCTTGGCGATTTCCTGCAAACGCTTACCGATGACCTTCTCATCCGTTGAATCCACGCCGTCCACCTTGACAAGATTAAGGCGGCTGCCTTCCTTATCAGTCTGCACAACGGAAAGAAAACGGTTCCAGTCTTCCGTCATGGCTTCGATGAAAGCCGTGTTGTTGCGCAGTTCTCCCGTCTTGGATTCCAGCTTGAACTCCGAATCGCGCTTGCCCTTGTTGAACGACTTGCGTTCCCCTTCGAGCGAGGCGATACGCTTCTCTAATTTCGCCTTATCCAAAAGGTCGGTATTGCCGGAGAGCAACGCCATATACTCCGAGAAGTTCATACCCGATTTTTCGTCCATTGCTCCCTCGTCGATGGTACGTGCGCCCATCGCTCCACTTTTGAGCTGCGATATGAACGTCTGCTTGCAGTGCAGCAGATTGAACTTGTAGCTGTCCAGCGACTTTTCCACCGCGTAGATGATGACATCCACGTTGTTCTCGGCAAAATGCTTGGCAATCTCGTTCCCGGCTCTAACACCCCGTCCGTCACGCTGTTGCAGGTCGGACGGTCGCCACGGTGTATCAAGGTGATGGATGGCGACGCATCTTTTCTGCGCATTCACGCCCGTTCCGAGCATACTTGTGGAGCCGAACAGCACTCGCACTGTCCCTGCGTTCATGGCATCTATCACCGCCTTACGAGCCTTATCCGTCTTACACTCCTGAATGAAGCGCACCTCACTTGCCGGTATGCCGTAATCCTCCACCAACTTGCGTTTTATCTCGCTGTACACGTTCCATCCTTCCCCCGGCTGGTATGTCCCCAAGTCGGAGAACACGAACTGCGTACCCTTGTGCGTCTCGTACTTGTGGTAATACTCTGCAATCATCTTGGCACAATGGCTTGCCTTGTTGTCGGGATGGTCCTCGTAGTTCGGGTCTATCATGCGCATATCAAGAGCCATCTTTCTCGCGTAGTCGGTGGCGATGAGCATCTTCGCCTTTTCCTCCGTTTCCGACAGGGGTAACCTGCCAAGCAGAGTGGCATCGCCGGTTTTGGCAAACTGCATCAGCTTCTGTATGAAGTCCTCCTGCTCCGGTGTGGGCGGTATGTGGTGCAGTATCTCATTCTTGTTTGGTCTGTCCACACCTACATCCTCCGCCGTGCGGTAGTCGGTAATCTCGTTGTAGAAGGCGGCAAGCTCCGGCACCTTGATGAAATAGCGAAAACGCTCCTTCTGAACGATATTGTTCGTTACGTTGAACTCAAAATCGGTCGTCTTTTTGGCGAAGATGGCAGCCCAAGCATCGAAACAGCGGATGTCCTGCCGTTCCAGTTCGTTGGGGCGCAGGTATTTGAAGAGCAGGTACAGTTCCGTCAGACTGTTGGAAATGGTCGTGCCCGAAAGGAACGTAGCCCCCAAGTCCTTGCCCGTGCGTTCCTGTATGGTACGGATGGCAAAGAGCATATTCAGGGCCTTCTGGCTTCCTTCCGAGTTTCCCAATCCCGCCACACGGTCATGACGGGTGTTGAAAGTCAAGTTCTTGAATTGGTGGCTCTCGTCAATGAAGATGTGGTCGATGCCCATCTGCTTGAAGTCCACCACATCATCCGTGCGGGACTTGATAGCGTGTTCCACCTTCTCCAGCTTCGCCACAAGGTTGTGCTTGCGCTTCTCCAGCCCTTTCAGCATCGCCCGCGACACGTTCTTGCCCTGCTGTCGCAAGACTTCGAGATTTTCCTCCACCGTGTCAAGCTCCGCCTGCAGGATGCGCTGCTGCAACTCCGGCGACTGCGGTATCTTGCCGAACTGGTCGTGCGACATGATGACGCAATCATAGTCGTTGTTCTTGATGTTGTTGAAGAAACGCACACGGTTGGCGGTCGAAAAGTCCTTTTCCGAAGCGTAGAGGATACGGGCATTCGGATATGCCGCCTGATAGGTGGCGGCAATCTCCGCCACATTCGCTTTCAGCCCGATAATCATCGGCTTGTGCGCCAAGTTCAGACGCTTCATCTCATGTGCCGCTATGCACATTATCAGCGTCTTGCCGGTTCCCACCTCGTGGTCGCAGATCCCACCGCCGTTCTGTTTTAGCATCCAGACGCAATCCTTCTGCGACGGGTAAACGCTCTTGATTCCCCGGCTTGCCAGCCCTTTCAGGTTGAGGTCGGGAAAAGTCTGGTGCGAACCGTCATACTTCGGGCGCACGAAACAGTTGAACTTGCGGTTATACATCGTCGTGAGCCGTTCCTTGAACTGCGGCGACTGTTCTTCCAACCATTCGGAGAACCCGTTACGGATTTCGTCTATCTTCGCGTTGGCGAGCTGTATGCCCTCGCTGTCGCGTACCTTGATGTCGTTGCCGTTCTCGTCCTTGCCGATACTTTTCATCATGTCGGGGCAGGTGTTGTGCAGGGCGTGCTTCAACAGGTGCATACCGTCATAGTTCCGGTAATAGCCCTTTACTAAAAACTCGTCCGTGATCTTCATGGTGCGGTAGCCGCACGCCACGGAAAACTCGTCCATGCTTGCGGAGTAGGCTATTTTCACGTCCGTGTCGAAAAGATGGCTCATGTAGGCGGCATACACACCCGTGGGAATCCAGCGTTCCCCGAAATTGAAGTCGAGGTCTTCAAAGGCGATACGCTGCGGTTCGGCCTCCTTCAATGCCTCCCACGCCTGTTTCACCTCCGGCATTCGCTCACTTTCGGGATTGTCCTCCATCCAGCCCTCTATGCGTTCCGCCTTCTCTATAACGTTCCCCGCGATAAAGCGGTCTTTGATTTCGTAACCGGTTACGAGCGGGTTGTAGAAGATGCGCCCCTTGAGGGCACCAAGCAGTTCCTCTTCCGTAGTGTCGGTTATCTCCCGCATATAGCCGAGATTGACCGTGCCGAACTTGTTGAGCGATGCGGACAAGGCTTCTTCGGGAGAGCCTGCATTGACACGGCTCTCCACCGAGAAGGAAACGGGACGGTCGAAGATGTCCGCCTTGACAAACTTGCCGTCCTCCGCACGTTCCAGCGAAAGGATGTCGCGCCCTCCGGCATCCATCATCACCAGTTTCACGTTCTGTCTGGCGTTGAGGTTACCGTAACGCATGACAAACTCATCGTAGTAGGTGTTGAGATACCCGCGCTGCGGTTTGTGTTCCGTATGGTTCTCCGTCTCGTGGCTATACAGACGTTCGTAAGCGTCACGGAGCGATATATACAGCATCGCTTTCTCTTTTTGATAGCCACGGAGGTCGAGCGGTTGGAAGGTCGCACCGTAAGGCGTGAGGTCTTTCAGGTAACCGAGATTGCGTGAAGCATCCAGCACCATCGAGCCGTCACGGTGGTGTGGCTCCAGCAGGCCGTTGAACGGACGGGGAGAAAGGTCCATGACTTCCTCCTTCGGCTTTTCCGTTTCAAGTTCCGGGAACAGGGAAGTGGCAACCGTTTCGGAAGTAGGCACAACTTCTGCCAGTGTTTCAGGTTGCTTTATTTCTTCCGTTTGTTCCGGCTTTTTATCCATATTGTCCGAAGAAGGCGCAAAAGCAGGGTTCAACGTGTCTTTGATACCCATCTTTTTCAGTTGTTCCTGCCTGTGCCGTTCTGCCTCAAGCCGTAGGGCCTTGCGCCGTTCCGCTGTCAGGCTCATCATTGTCTCATAGAAGCCGTTGATGGGAGGATTGGTTTCCCAATCCAGAGTGGCGTAAATGTCGTCCGGGTCGTTTGGCTTTTCGGCATTTTCCGGCTTTTCTTCCTTATTACCGTTTACCGGCTTGGCGGCTTCAACGGGTGGAGTAACTTTGGCTTGCGGTTTAGGCGTGGACGGCATAGGCTTCGGCTTGCTTTCCTTTTTCGCTGCCTTTTTCTTTTTTACCGGTTCCTCTATGGGCATACCCCAAAGGTCGAGCAGGGTAAGCTGCACGACTGACGAATGATTTTCCCGGCGTGGCTCAATCTCCGGCTTTTCCTCTATGGGCTGTGCCTGCGGCTTTTCCACTTCCTTGACTGGCTCTATTACAGAAGGTGATACCGTTTCTGTTTCCGTAGAGGGTTGCACCTCCGCAGCCATGCTTTCCTCCTTTGCCGGATGCAGACTGTGTTTCTCATACAGTTCCCTGTTAAGTTGTTGCAACTCTATTTTCAGATGTTCCCGCAAGTCCTCCGCCAGTTGTGCGGTGTCCCCACGGTGCAGGAGTTTATAGGCAGGCTTCCCGTATGGGTCGGTACTTCTGATTAAATCCGTGTGTGAAAGTGAGCCGATGCTCCATACATACCCGTTTACGGAAGTGCCGATAGGGGTCTGTTCGGTCTGCACGAAAAGTTTTTCGTTATAGTACAGACCTTCCTTTCCGCTGTTCTTTTGCAGGATAATCAGGTCGCTGCCCACTTCCGTACCCGCGTTATCCGTAAAGAGGTTGTTCGGCAGGCGGGCAACGCCCACCAAATTGGCATGGCTCATCATATACTCGCGTATGGGCGCATTGGCCGGGGCATCCAATACCCCCTGCGAGGTAATGAACGCCACGATTCCGCCTTCACGCACCGTGTCAAGGCTTTTCAGGAAAAAGTAATTGTGTATCGTCCGTGCCGCCGAGAGCCTTGCAGGATCCTTGCTGCCCGAAAAATCCGGGTCGAACACCGCCACATCGCCAAACGGTATATTGGAGACAGCCAAATCAAAATGGTTCATGAACGGCTTTTCTATCTTCTCGAAGCCCTGTACCCTTACTTTCTGTCCGGGATGCAGGTGCTTCAGTATCTTGCCCGTCATCAGGTCTTTCTCAAAAGCCATGATGTCCGCGTCCGGTCTGTTCTCCAGCACGGCGTCCACGAATGCACCGACACCTGCCGACGGCTCCAGCACCCGGTCGGGACGGATGCCGTGTTCATGCAGCACGTCCGCGATGGTCCCGGTTATCTCCGGCGGGGTATAGAAGGCGGTCAGCACGGACTGCTTCATGGCATCCATATTCCGTTTGTACTCCGTCTCGTCTTTTGTGTTCTCCCGCAGCAACCTGTGCAGTTCCACGGTAGGGGCAAACAGTTCGAGGTCGGACTTCGCCCAGTGGACGGCATCCGTCAGTTCCCTTGCAGGGTTGAGTATGCTCTTCAGTCCCCCGAAACCGCAATAACGTTCTAACAAGAGCCGTTCGCGTGCGGTGGGTGTGCGCTGTTCCCTGTCAAGGAGGAATGCCGTCCGTATCGCCTCGATGTTGTCCCGCAGCCTCTGTTTGCGGTTAAACGCCATACTCTTCGATATAGAGGATGACGGCTCCCGTCAGCTCCGTGTAGAGCAGGTCATATTCGGGCGACAGGACGAAATTGTCGTCCGAGAGGTCATAGATGGAGAATACATTTCCGACAAGCGGCAGCAGTTTCAGGGTAAAGGCTTCATGCTCCACTTCCGACACTTCACCGGCAAACTCGTTCTCCACGACTTCGCGCAGGATGGCATACTTGGAGTAGCGAAGCCCCTTCGTCAGCACTTTCATCGTCAGTTCCTGTGCTCCATCGGTGGGATAGCCTTCGAGCCTTGCCCGTTCATACGTTTCGGCGGCACGGTCGGTTCTTTCTCGGATGAAGGCTTCATCGGCTGCCTGTTCAAACTTGTTCGTGGTGAGGTAGTCCAGCAGGTACAGACCGTAATAGGAAAAGTCGGTCCGCCTCTCGTTTTTCTTCTTGTTGTTCATTACTTTGGAATTTAGTGGATTGATAATGATAGGGATAATTGTTGGAAAAGGAGAAGAAAAAGGCACCCGGTATCCCTCCGAGTGCCACCACTAAATCCAAAGTATGAGTGTAATCCGGTATC
>ENA-OYAA01000359-OYAA01000359.1-human-gut-metagenome-genome-assembly--contig:-NODE-359-length-9722-cov-6.460329_pt1 | contig 9722 bp, 9 predicted proteins | sample MGYA00243426_ERZ652816 | MGnify/ENA primary metagenome ERZ652816 (study PRJEB26926, sample SAMN06164430) | human gut metagenome | biome: ENVO:00009003; feature: ENVO:2100002; material: ENVO:00002003... | reverse complement strand
AGCAGGATTTCAATAAATAATACCATATTTTTCTCCCTTTTGCCTAGTGTGCGGCGATTAATTTCTCCCAGATAAGCATATGAATGCGTTACTGTTCACACCTAACAGTGTTATCAGCAACATGAACGCTCCATATGAAAAATGAGACCCTCGCATGCAGACACGAAACCTTATAAAGCTATAATTATATGGCTTATATAGCTTTATTGTGTGCTGCATACTTGAGTCTCATTCTTTAATGTTTGCCAGGTCTATTGACCGGTCTGTTGACAAACCACGTATATGTAATGATACGCGAACTACTCCCTCAGAGGTAGTGTGTATTTAATTAATCGCCTTTGCTTCTAAAAAAATATATCAAATGACATGGGCTGTGTCAATGTATTTTACCGCTAATTTTTGTACGGAATGGCTAACTTTTTAAAATAATCAAAACTACCCGGAACATTTTTTACAAAACAAATTTTATACAGACTTACACAACTAATTATTTTAAAATCATGGTTGACATGAAAAACAACATGTGATATGTTTACTACGACAGACATAGTATGACACTCGTAGTATGTTACACGTAGTATTGAATAATTTTAAGATGAAATTAAACACTTGATACAGGAGGTGAATAATGCTAAATATAAGCAGCGATGTCATCCGCGGATACAACGATACCATCATACTCTACCTGCTCCTCGACAGACCATCCTACGGCTACGAGATTTCAAAGCAGATAAAGCTAATATCCGAGGAAAAATACGTCATAAAAGAAACAACTCTCTACTCTGCATTTACCCGCCTTGAGAAAAACGGTTATATCACATCATTCTCTTCGAGCGACAATGCAAGCGGCAAAAGGCGGACCTACTATCAGATTACCAATTCCGGCAGAGAATATTACAGGATGAAATGCGAGGAATGGAAGCTGACACTTGATGTAGTAAGCAAATTCATACGATTTTAAAGGAGACATTTTATGGAAACTATAAAGAATTATCTGGAAAATATGTTTTCGCACCTCCCGAATACCCCCGAGGTGCAAAAAGCCAAATATGAGCTCTATCAGATGATGGAGGATAAATACAACGAATTAATATCCGAGGGCAAATCCGATAACGAGGCCATAGGAATCGTCATATCAGAGTTTGGAAACCTTGACGAGCTCGCCGACTCACTCGGCATCAAAAGCTTCGTGGATCCCAGTCAGGCAATGCCTGCCGCCAAAACACTCTCCCGCGAGACTGCAGCTGCATTTCTCATGGATTCAGCAAAGCACGCATATCTCACTGCCTTTGGAGTGCTGCTTTGCATAATCGCAAGTCTTGGACCGATATTCAGCGAATGCATTCCGCGTTCACTCGCTTCACCGGACGCATCTGATGCAATCGGCATCACGTTCCTGTTCGTTTGTATCGCTGTGGCAGTCGGCTTCTTTATCTTCTCAGGTTCTCTCTCATCTAAATGGAGCTACCTGAAAAAAGAGCCTTACTGCATAGACTTTGAAACAGCAAACTGGGTCATCGAGCGAAAGGAAAGCTACCGCTCCACACATGCGATGCTTTTAACAGTGGGTATCATGCTCTGCATACTCTGCGCAGTGCCGGCAATCATAATCAGCTCACTGAACACCAAAAGCACCTTCGCAGACTCACTTTCAGGCGGACTCGTGCTCGTGTTTATAGCAATCGGTGTATTCATGATAGTATTCACAAACATGAAGAAATCAAGCTTTGACAAGCTTCTTTCCCTGAACGGAGCACAGACTATGGGCGGTAATTTTGCCAATTCACACGATGGCAAGGTGCACTATGAAAACCCTGTTGTGGCTGCAATCATGTCAGTCTACTGGTCAACTGTCACATGCATCTATCTATGCTGGAGCTTTATTACCTTTGACTGGGGTATCACATGGATTATCTGGCCAATAGCTGCAATCATCAATTCGCTGGTGGAAAATCTGCTCGGCGATAAACATGGAAATTAATGGAAACCAGGACAGTCAAAAATGTGTGTAGCATATTTTGAATAATCACAAAACAAATTATGCAACAAGATAATTCAGAAATGGAGACAAGTCATGAAAAAGAATATATATCTAATAATAATTACAATAATTACAGTGGTCTGCATCATCGCCGGGAGTCTCTACCATATCGGGGGCTTTGCCCTAGGCCTGTTTGACAATCTGATTCCGCGCTCAGACAAGTCTCTCGGAAACGTATGCACAGAGGAGCTTTCAGTCGATGAATTTTCAAACCTGGTATTTGATACAACCATATCGAACATCAACGTGAAAATCGGTGACAGCTACATGGTCTCATACAAATGCAACAAGCGACTGGTTCCAAAGATTAGGAGCACAGGCGATACCCTCACAATATCCCAAAGCAAAGGAGCCAACTATAGAAGAAACACCACGAGTGAAATCACTGTTACCATTCCTGATGGCGCAGCATTGAACAAGCTCTCCCTTGATACCGGCGTAGGCGAGGTAAACCTTAATTCCCTGACCGCAGCCGATGCAGAATTTGACACCGGCATAGGCGATTTATATGTCACAGACTGCAGCTTTGCCACATGTGATGTGGATGGCGGAACCGGCAATCTTAGCTTTGAAAACTGTGCCTTTGACGAAATGGATATCGACGGCGGTACAGGTAACATCACTGTAACATCCTCACAGTCACTTGACGGTTACATGATGGACCTGGACTCAGGTACAGGCGATATCACAATCAACGGCAATGACTATGATGATGAGTATGAGGTAAATGAGCATGCCAAAAAGCACCTGGTTATCGACTCAGGGCTTGGGGATATTGTGGTGAAATATTAAATTAAACTTTTCACTTTTTATTGTCCATAAACTGCGGCTCCATATATCCGGTTCCTGACATGGACTTGTAGTAGCGGCTTGCTGCCTGCGTGCCGACACGCACCTCGCGGGCCTGCTTCTTTATGGACGCAAATTTCAGAGTCATGAGATCCTTGTTACGGGCCTCCTGACTCTGTATTTTTACGCTCTTGTCCGTGATACTGCGGATATGCTCCTGCATGGTGCGTATCTGCTCCTTGTAGTCCTCTTTGTGACCATTCAGTTCTTCCTTTGTACGTTCAAAAAGCTTCTCAAAGCCTGAGTCTAAATTATTGAGCTGGTCGATGAGCCTGCTCTTTGCCTCAACTACCTCGTCAAAGTCGTCAGGTGTGAGCTGTGGATCCTCGAGCTGGTTCTTCTGCTTGATATCAAGCTCTATTATCCGGTCGAGTACCTGCTCCTTTTTCTCCAGGCTTTGTATCATTATATCTATGTATGTCTGTTCCATGGTGTTCTCCCTGTATTTCCAATTGTTTTAACTATAAGCATCTCTATAATAGCACAAAACGCACAAACAAACTAGCTTCATGCTGCTGTCTCTGCGTTTTGTTTAAGTTAAAAACTCTCTATAATCCCTGTCGGTGATTTATGATACATTTATCTATGACACATGCAGCTTATTTCCGTTGCATGTGGCCTGCATGACCTCTTTCCACGCGTCACGCATAGTGCGCAGGTGCTCAAGCACCTCCTCAAGAATCTCCTTGTCCTTCTTTATGTTTGCCTCGACAAGGCGTCTGTGAAGATAAGTATATACATTGTTAAAATCCTTTGATACCGGATATTTGTCATCAAGTGTGGACTGGAACTCCTCTATGATACGCTCAACCTTGCGGATATTTGTATGAGCCTGCTGGATATCCTCCTTCTCCACTGCCATAATAGCGATATTGCAAAATTTGATTGCACCATCATACAGCATGAGTGTAAGCTCTGCCGGTGATGCAGTCATGATTTTGTTGTTTGCATATGCTGCGTATGCTTTATTTTGTAACATAATATACCCTCCCTGGTATCTTTTTATGAGAAGTAGCTGCTAATTGAGCTCTGTGTGCTGTTGAGCTTGGTCATAGCTGACTCCATCTGAGTAAACTTGTTGTAGTAGTAATCCTCACGATCTGAGATTTTTTTCTCCCATTCCTTAATAGTCTTGGTGTAGTTAGTGTACTCTGTCTTCATCTGCTTGTCATTGTAGATGGTAAATGCTGAGCTCAAATCCGTAGACTTCATCTTGTCACCGATTGCACTATACAGATTAGTTGAAAGCTGCTGCATAAACTGCATTACCGTATCCGGATCATCGTTTATAGCTGCCATGAGCTTATCTGTCTTGCCGGATGTATTGGCGTCATCCTCATCACCATCAATGTGATATGCATTCTGCTCATTCTCCGCTGCATTCAAAAATCCAAGTGTACTGATTCCAAAGCTTGAGAGCGAGTACTTCTTGCCACCTATCTCAACTGATGACATCATGGCTGTCTGCATTGCTGTCATTACGCTGCCAAGTGTAGAATCCCTGCGAAGCAGAGAGTCCTTAATCTTTGTCTCCCACTTCTCAATCTCTTTATCAGACATCTGATCCTTCTCATCATCCGTGAGTGGCTCGTAGCTTCCTGCTGAATCAGCATTGTATAGCTTCGTCATCTCGTTGATGATGTTGTTGTACTCTGTCAGGAAATCCTTTACCTTATCATATACACCCTGTGTATCTGTGCTTGTTGTAATGCTTATAGCACTGTCACCGGTCTCAGCAAGTGCCTCGATTGTCAGTCCATTGATTGAATAGCTGTTGCTGTCACCTGTATATTTTACACCGTTCAGCTCAATCTCCGAATCCTGTCCTGCGACCTTCTTCACCTGTGAATTGAAAAGTGCCTTATTCTGAAGCGTGTATGCAGTGTTTACCCTGTCGAGCAGGTCGTTTAGCGCCTGTGTATACTCAGACGAATCCTTCTGCTTTGAGGCAAGCTCCTTTACAATATTGCTATCTGCTGCTTTTTTTGTGTTGGCCTCTGCGGCCTCCTCCAAAGCGTTTGCTTTATTTACAAAGCCGTCAGTCTCGTTTCCGTTTCCTGCTAAAAGCTGCTCTACGGCTTCCTTTCCATTGCCTGCATAAGCATTCTGAATAGCCTTGGTGAGGCTTGCAACCGAGTACTTGTCATCGCTTCCTAGCACTTCGTCCTTTGAATTCTCAAATGCCTGAACTGACGCAAGAGCCTCATCGTATGAGCTTTTAGTCTTTTCATCCATTGACTTGATGATTGTGTCATACGCTACTGAAGCTGACTCTATGCCAGTCTTGTTTACGGCATCTGCCGCAATAGTGTACTCGGTCTTTTGTGAAACAGTGATGGAATCAGTTTTATCAGCTGTGCCATCTTCCTTTTGCAGATAGTACTTGCCGTCTGCCTCGTCCTTTTTGTAAGTCTTATCACCGACTTTCAGTGTTGTATCACCATCTCCTGTAGGTACCGCTTCAAGCTCCTTGCCATCAGCGTCCGTATAAGCTGTCCTCGTAGATTCTGTCACATCATAGTACGATGTGGTACCCTTGTCCGTATCAGCAACAGCTGCAATATAGTGGCTATTGTTGTCGCTGTCAATATACTTATAAAGAGTGTTACCCTTTGTATCGGTCAGCGTGGTCTTCGTATATGTATCATAGCTGGCACCATTCTTTGAAATCAATGCGCCATCACGAGATGAGCCAAGCTTCTCAAGCAGCTTCAGCTTATCACTATCGCCTGCATTGTTTGCATCGAGCTTCTCATAAATGCCCTGAAGCGTGGCATATGAATAGCCATAATTTACAGCATTCATAAGATTTTTGCTCTGCGCATTCATCTTCGCCGCATCTGTTGTCAGATTATTGTAGTTTGTAACAGCTGCCTCGATTTTGGCTCTGGTCTCATCGTCTGAAACTCCATGTAAAGTTGCATACTCATCATATGGATTGGATGAATAAGTACCGGTAGTGGTCTTTTCACCACCATATGCTATTCCCAGGCTATAAAGTGCTGATGCTCCATCTATATTGCTGCCGGTTATGGTAAAATCGTTTGCCACGCCTGTCTTTTTTGAGCTGATATAAAATCTCTTGTAGCTTGAATCGTAGTTTGCATCAAGCCCCGCATTCCTGAGTTCCTTTACCACGTCGTTCATGGTTGATGATGCGCTGAGAGTGATGGACTTGGTCTCGTCCCCCATCTTTACCTCAAGCTTGGCATCACCGCCTGTGTAACCGAGCTGTGCAAGTGTAGTCTTCTCACTGTCTGCCTTAATTTCTGCTCCGGTCATATATCCGGCCTTTGCCATCTGCTTGATTTTCAGCGACTGTGTGCCGCTTGGTGCACCGGAGCCTGCCTTTACTGTGGCCTTGGTAGTATCCGAAACTGATGTCTTCTTTAAGTTGTATGCTGTAGAAAATCGCAGATTGGAAATATTGCTGTACAAGCTGTACACCTTGGTATTAAGGGATTTCCACGCATCCTGTGTCCACTCAAGCTTAGTCTGCGCCTTCTGATATTTCTCTTTTCTGGTGGTATATGACGATACCATTGCCTTTACAATAGAATCTGTATCCAGACCTGATGTCATTCCCGATAATCTGATTGCCATGGTGTCCTCCTATCTCTTCTCATCTACCATGAGTCCTGCCATCTCCCAGACCTTCGCTATCATGTCGAGCGTCTTCTCCGGCGGAAACTCCTTGATGACTTCCTTTGTCTTCTTATCAACTATCTTTATTGTCACGCGGTTAGTCTTCTCATGGATGCCGAACACTGCCTCCGACTGGTCAGCCAACGCGCTCTTGTTGATATCATCCACAGCCTTTTTAAGCTGCATATTCTTCTCATTCTGCTTTTGTGCGGCAGCCTGTGCCTGTCCCTGTGCTCCGGCATCACCGGCTGAATCACCGCTTGTTTCCTTAGTATTCATCGCCTGAATATTCCTTGCGATGCTGTCAGACACGACCTGATTGTCCGCACTGGACACCTCTGTCCTTCCCTGTGCCTGTTCCTTTATCTGTGCAGTTGATGTACTTCCCTGATAGACCATTCCTGCACCCTTGATTGCCTCTATTGCCATCTCTAACACCTCCGTGTGAAAATATGTTGCAATTGACTGTTGTTCTTACCCTATTCTAAGGAATATATCGGATGAATTGCGGGAAAGTTTATAGCTTTCTTCTCTTTTTAAGTATAAAGAGATTTTGAAAAATCCCGGCCCACATCAGGATACTTACATATATCCTATGACGTGAGCCGGGATGGATTGTCTCTTTATTCTTTTTGTGTTTTAGTTTTAATGCTCCAGATTTGCAAACTTCGTGTACTCAGGCAGCCATGCAAGGTTTACGGTGCCGATTGGACCATTACGCTGTTTAGCGATGATGATCTCTGAGATACCCTTGAGCTCGGTATCCTTGTTGTAGTAGTCGTCACGATAGATGAACATGACGACATCGGCATCCTGCTCGATAGCTCCTGACTCTCGAAGGTCTGAAAGCATCGGCCTGTGTTCCGGTCGCTGCTCTACGGCTCGTGATAGCTGGGAGAGTGCCACTACAGGGACTGAAAGCTCTCTGGCGAGCGCCTTAAGTGAACGTGATATGTCTGAGATTTCCTGCTGACGCGATTCTGAGCCTCGTCCTGAGCCTGTCATGAGCTGCAGGTAATCGATGATGACGAGCTTTAAGTCGTGTTCGAGCTTGTATTTACGGCACTTGCTTCGAAGCTCTGATATGCTGATACCCGGAGTGTCGTCTATGATGAGCTCGGAGTCTCCGATGATTCCGGCTCCCTCGACCAGCTTTTCCCAGTCGGCATCAGACAGATTTCCTGTACGCAGTGCCTGCGCATCTACCTTTGATTCGAGTGAGAAAAGACGGTTTACGAGCTGCTCCTTCGACATCTCGAGTGAGAATATGGCTGTACACAGATGTTCGTGGAATGCCACATGCTGTGCTATGTTGAGCACGAAGGCTGTCTTTCCCATTGACGGACGGGCTGCCACGAGCACGAGATCTGACGGCTGAAGTCCCGCTGTCCTGTAGTCAAGGTCTATGAAGCCTGTCGGGATTCCTGTTACTGTGCCCTCCTGCTGTGCTGCTTTTTCGATTTTCTCGAGGGCATTCATGACTACAGTACGGATTGGCACGTAGTCACCTGTCTGCCTTGTGGAAAGCAGCTCAAATACATCGTGCTCTGTCTTGTCGAGTACGCTCTCGAGTGATTCCTTGCCGGCGTAGCACTCGTTCTCTATGTCCTCTGTCACATGGATGAGCTTTCGCTTTATGGCATTCTCTTTTACGATATTGGCATAGTACTTGATGTTGGCAGAGGTCGGCACACTGGTGACAAGAGTTCTCACAAAGTCAAGGCTTTGTATTTCCTGCGGCACATCCTTTTCCTTTAAACGGTTCTGGAGTGTGACGAGATCTACAGGCTGCCCCTCTGTAAAGAGCTCAACCATGGTCTCAAATATGATGCCGTACTGCTGATGATAAAAATCCTCCCTAAGGAGCATCTCGCTGGCGGTCACTATGGCATCCTTGCTCATAATCATGGAGCCGACCACGGACTGCTCTGCCTCAAGGCTGTTTGGCATTATTCGTTTGATTAATGCTTCTTCCAAGGGGATTCCTCCTATCCTTCAACTACTGATACTATGAGGTTTGCTGTTACCTTTGGATGAAGCTTGATAGGCACCTCATAGTTTCCGAGTGCCTTGATCGACTCGTTAAGCTGCATCTTTTTCTTATCGAGCTCTAAGCCATGCTGCTCCTTTGCTGCAGCCGATATCTCCTTGGTGGAAATGGAGCCGAAGGTTCTGCCACCCTCTCCTGAGCGCAGCTTTACTACTACCTTTGTGTTCTCTACTACCTTTGCGAGTGCAAGTGCACTCTCGTAGTTTTCCTGTGCCACCTTGTCAGCGTGCTGGTTCTGAAGCTTTAAGTCATTTAAGTTCTTTGTAGTAGCCTCTACTCCGAGCTTTTTAGGTATGATATTGTTTCTGGCGTAACCGTCACTTACGTTTACTATCTCGCCTTTTTTGCCTAATGGTTTTACGTCCTGTAATAAGATTACTTTCATTCTTCTATGTCTCCTTCTTTTAGCATTTCGTCCAGTGTATCCTGTATCATGCGCTTTGCCTGCACGATAGTAACGCCTGTCAGCTGCGCGCCTGCCACATTTAAGTGTCCGCCACCGCCCAGCTTCTCCATGATTATCTGGACATTTATCTCGTCGATTGAACGAGAGCTGATATAAATCTTGTCATTGTACTCCGTGAGCACAAATGATGCCTTGATTCCTATTATGTTGAGCAGCTCATTTGCCGCCTGTGCACCGACGATTGTCGGGCTCTCCACATTCTCGCTAGGGCATACCGATATGGCAAACGAGCCCCTGTATACCTCTGCATGGCGTACTGCCTCGGCTCTTGCCTTGTAGCATGCCATGTCGTTTCTAAGCATCTTTCTGACGCGTGTTACCTCTGCGCCTGAGCGCTTCAAAAAGGCTGCAGCCTCAAATGTACGCACGCCTGTCTTCGTCATAAAGTTGTTGGTGTCGATGAGGATTCCTGCGTAGATGCAGTCGGCCTCTGTCGCATTGATCTTGACTCCGTCGTTGAAGTACTGCAATACCTCTGCGACCATCTCACATGCACTTGATGCATACGGCTCGATGTATGAGAGTATAGGATTCTCTATTATCTCGCTGCTTTGTCTGTGGTGGTCAAATACGACTATTTTTCCTGTCTTTCTGAGGAGCTCAGGGCACTCTGTGTAGCTTGGCCTGTTGGTGTCCACCACCATGACAAGCGTATCCTTGCTCACCATCTC
>ENA-OYAA01000357-OYAA01000357.1-human-gut-metagenome-genome-assembly--contig:-NODE-357-length-9741-cov-4.170142_pt1 | contig 9741 bp, 9 predicted proteins | sample MGYA00243426_ERZ652816 | MGnify/ENA primary metagenome ERZ652816 (study PRJEB26926, sample SAMN06164430) | human gut metagenome | biome: ENVO:00009003; feature: ENVO:2100002; material: ENVO:00002003... | reverse complement strand
CGAGATCCTGAGATGTCTCGTGGGCTCGGAGATGTGTATAAGAGACAGGCTGTTCTTTTGCAAAATTTTTAAGCGTACATCATAGCGGTGTGCGCTGTTTTTATGCCTGTTTTTAAAGAATCTAAAATGAAAGGAAGTGGTGAATATGGCGACAAAGGCGGGTGAAATTGAGCTTGATGTCAGGCTTACGGGTGATGATATTTCCAAAACATTGCGTAAGATTTCCGATTCAATTACAAAAAAGTTTGATTTGGCATTTTCAAGTCTTTCAAAAGATTTTGAAAATGTAAGCACGGATATGAAACAGTCCTTTTCAAAGGTTGCGGAAGGTGTTTCTCAGAAAACCGAGAAAGAGTTTTCAAACATCAAAGGCAGCGGTGAGCAGTTAAGCAATTCGGTTTCATCTTCGTTTAAGAAAATCGGTACAGCTGTGGTTGCCGCCTTTTCCGTTGCTAAAATCAAGGAGTTCGGTCAGCAGTGCATTGAATCGGCTGCGGAAGTCAATGCGGCAAATTCGCAGTTTGAGCAGACATTCGGTACAATGCAGTCACAGGCAGAATCAGCCATTCAGAGCGTTGCCGATCAAAGCGGTATTCTTGAAACCCGATTACAGGGTGTCGGCACAAGCATTTATGCCTTTGCAAAAACTACGGGTATGGACAGTTCAAGTGCTTTGAGAATGATGCAGGAGGCTTTACAAGTAACAGCCGACAGTGCCGCATATTACGACCGTTCGCTTGAAGACACCGCAGAAAGCCTGAAATCGTTCTTGAAAGGCAACTTTGAAAATGACGCCGCACTCGGTTTGTCCTGTACTGAAACCACACGAAATGCGGCGGCTAATAAGTTGTATGGCAAGTCATTTACGGATTTGTCGGAATCGCAGAAACAGCTCACGCTTTTGCAAATGGTCAAGGACGCTAATCAGCTTTCGGGTGCTATGGGACAGGCAAGCCGTGAAGTAGACGGTTGGGAGAATGTAACGGGCAACCTCAGAGAAAGTTGGAAACAGCTCCTTGCCGTAGTCGGTCAGCCTATTCTTCAGGTGGCAACTCAGGTTGTAAAGCGGTTGAGTTCCGCACTTGCAACTTTAACGGAATATGCCAAAGGTGCGGTTGAATCGCTCTCAAAGGTCTTCGGCTGGGATACAGGCAATAACACCGCAAGCAATATCAAATCTGCGTCCGATTCTGCCAAAAGCCTTACGAATACGGCAGATGACAGTTCAAAGTCACTTGATAATGTTCAGAAAAGTTCCGAAAAAGCAAAGAGAAGTGTTGCGGGCTTTGATAAGCTGAATGTGCTTTCAAGTACCGATAGTTCTTCAAAGTCAGATACATCTTCATCAAAAAGCTCATCGGGCGGACCTGTTGCAAAGAATGTTGTCAAGGACACAAGCAAAAACCTTTCGGGGACATTCAAAAATCTATACGAAAAAAGCGGATTCAAAGGCTTTGTCGAGAATGTACAGAAAGGTATTAACAAGGTTGATTGGTCAGCTATAGGCAAGAACTGCAAGACTGTTTTTGATAATGCTGTTCCAATAGTTCAAAAGGCATTCGGCACAATGCAAAAGGTCGGTTCTGCAAAACTCGGGACAATCGGCTCTGCATTCGGAGCTGTTGCAACAATCGGCGGAAAGTCGTTTCAGACCATTTCAGGCGGTGTTGCTAAGTGGATTTCAAAAGACAGGGAAAAGATTATCGGCTTTATCGACACCATAGGCAACAATCTTACAAACGGCTATAACAACCTTTCAACATTTTTTGATAATTTCGGTACACTTGCAGGTAATGCAATTGACAATGTTCGCCCTCAAATGGAAGAATCAATTTTCAATCTTTTAAGCGGCCTTACAACCTTTGCGGGCTCAGTCGGCGAAGTTGTTTCGGGTGCGTTTTCAACTGCAACCGAAAGCCTTGTTGAATGGACTGAAAATGACGGTGCAACAATCACAGAATTTCTTGAAAATTTACAATTGCAGTTTGCAGATGTGTTTAACTTTATCGGTCAGATTTTCGGAGATATTGGAACAATTATCAGTAATTGGTGGAACGGCAACGGACAGCAGATTTTTCAGAATATCTGCAATATGTTTACCAATATCGGCACAACACTGATGAATGTTTACAATCAATGGATTAAGCCTGCGTGGGATTTTATCGTAGCAATCGTAAAATCAGCTTGGGAAAACTGGCTGAAGCCTGTTTTTGAAGGTGCAATAAACTTCTTCGGCAAGGTTGCAGACTGTGTTTCAATCGTGTGGAATAACTTCCTGTCACCGTTTGTAAACTGGCTTGTCAGTTTTTGGGGACCTATATTTCAGAATGTTTTCAATGCCGTAAAAAGGGTGTTTGATAATGTGTTTACATTTATCGGTGGCTTGGTTACCTCTATACAGAAAACATTCGGCGGTCTTATTGACTTCATTACAGGTGTTTTCTCAGGCGATTGGAAAAAAGCATGGCAGGGTATCTACGACTTCTTCAAAGGTATTTGGGACGGCATTTGTGCCGTGTTTAAGTTTATTATAAACGCTATCATTGACGGCATAAATGCGTTGTGGACGGGCATTTATAATTTCGTTTCGGGTGTTGTTAATTCAATCGGCGGAATTGCGGGTGTTATCGGCGCGGCATTTGGACAGGATTGGAGCTTTTCAATGCCTGAAAATCCGCCTCTTATTCCGAGATTTGAAGAACCCACGGAATCACCGGCACGAAAATTTGCAAAAGGCGGTATTGTTAAGGCTCCGACACTTGCGGTTGTCGGCGATAACGCAGGCGCTAACAGCGGTAACCCTGAGGTTATTTCCCCTCTTAACAAGTTACAGGGTATGCTCGACAATTCGGGCGGTCAGGATACAGTGATTCTCACACAAATTCTTGACCTGCTTAAACACATTTATGAAATGTTCATTATCTTTCGCAATAACGGCGGCAACACTTATTCGTTTACTGCCGAGCTTGAGGGTTCAACGCTTTTTGAAGAAATGATAAGACAGGATGAGCTTTACAGACGCAGACACAACGGTAAATCCGCATTCGCATAAAGGGGGAAATGATATGTCAAATTATAACGGCTATTTGCTTAAATTCGGCAACAACATAATGCCGAATAAGTACATTACCGCATTTTCGTCAACTCCGAATCAGCGACTTGAAACTTCTGCGGAACGAGATCAGAACGGTACGCTTCAAAGGGCAACGCTGCCAAATTACAAAACAAAAATTTCGTTTTCAACTCACATTCTTCATCTTGACGAAAAGATTGATTTTCAGTCGATTATCAACCTCTCAATGGCGAATAAGTTACAGAGAAAGTGCAGGGTAACTTATTGGAACGATGAAACGAACAGCTATTACACCTCTTATTTTTATATTCCCGATATTGAATATACCGTAATGAATGCCGAAAAAAGTGATATAACCTATCAGCCGATTACGGTTGAGCTGATTGAGTATTAAGGGGTGATTCTTAAAAATGCTTGTATCTAAAGAAATTGCTGATAAGCTGAAAACAAACACACTTTACAACACCGTTGCCCTGCATTCTCCTGACGGCAGTTTTGAGGATATAACCGGCGAAAGTATCGTGCTTGACAGTTTTTCGCTTGAAAATGAAATCGTTGAAAAAGAATTGAAATTCGGCGGTTGCATAGCCTCTGAAATGAGCGTGAAACTCATTGATTATGATTGCTCGGCTTTGATAGGAAAGACGGTACAGGTCATCATAACGGCAACATATCTTGAACCGGAGCTGTATCCGTCAGATGATTTGTACCCGTCAAATGCTCTTATTTGTCCTGCCGAAACAGGAACGGTTGAATGTCCTGTTTTCTACGGTAAAATTCAGTCGGCTCAAAGAGATAAAAAACAGCGTAACATCGTCAAAATCACAGCCTATGACGCTTTTTATGATATGTCAAAGGTGGATATGTCTTTGTGGTTTGCAGGCAAAGAGAACGAGGACGGCAGTTTTGCTTATGGTTATGCGCACTATCAAAAAGACGATAATTTTAAGAGCTTTTATTCAATAATCGCAGAATTTGCCAAAGATTATGCAATTACAGGGGTTTCACCGCCGAGCTTATCTGTCTTTAGTGTACCGCTGAAATTTGATGATAACTGCGTGGAAAAGGTTATAAAGGACATTACCTTGTCAGATTTAATCCAAGCTTATGCAGAATTAACTTTGAGCTTTGCCGTTATAGATGCCGACGGAAAAATGCGTTTTAAAAGGCTGTATTCTCAATCTTCCGTTGAAACAATCGATTCGTACAAAGATTTATCCTTTGAAGATTACGAACTTGAGCCTATCCGTATGTACAGTGCTAAATTTGCTGATAAAAAAGCGTTTTTGTATGGCAACAGTAACGATTTTTCTTGGTATGTTTCCGATAACATTTTGATGAGGTGCAGAACAACAGCAAGTGATATCGGCACAAAATATAATTCTGTTAATTTTTTTGGTGATGTATATAAATACCGCCCGACAAAAATTAAGCTGTTTTCGTATTGGTGGCTTGAGGCAGGCGATAAGTACACAATTAAAACTCCGTTTGAAGATTTGCCGACAATCGAAACATTTGTGTTCAATAAGAAAATGGACGGATTTATAACTGCCCTCACATCAAAGGGCGAAAAACGATTAGGAAAGGAAGTAAAAGAAAATGAACAAATACAATAAAATTGTCTTTGTGAACGGCTCTGCTCCGCCCCTCAATGCCGACAACCTCAACCATATGGACGAGGGGATTGAACGGGCAACAGACGGGGCAATTGCACTTGAAACCGAAATAGCCACGGCAAGAGGTGGTTCTAATTCACTTGGGGCAAGGCTTGATACAGTCGACACAAATCTTGCAAAAAAAGCTGATAAAGCCAATACTCTCGCAGGGTACGGCATTTCAGACGCATATACACGAGAAGGAACAGATAAAAAACTTGCCCGAAAGCTCGATTCAATGCCGTTCGACAGCGAACCAAAAAATAACAGCCCGTGTTATCTCACAAGCGGAGCGGTTTACAGCGCTCTACTTGTTAAAGCCGATAAAACCGCCTTGGCAACTAAATACGATTCGTCAAATATTGAAAGTGGTACATCAACACTCACACCGTATTCAACCGTCACCGATAAAATCAAAAGTGCAAACTGTACATATAAGACGATTGGTGACATCGTAATCGTCAGTGCAACGGTCAAAATGAACGCAGTATCTCTTGGCGGCAATAGCATGTGTCCGCTGATTGATTTGCCGTACAAATGTATTTCCGAGGACAATGTTTTTTGTGTCGGTATTTCAAACCTTGGCAAGCTCTTTAAATTTGCCATTCCGAAAAATAACACTTGGCTACAGTTTTCGACTCAGGATAAGACGGCTTACACATTTGCAGACGGCGAGCAAATTAATGTGATTTGCTTGTACAAAATTAAATAACGGAGGTAAAAATAATGGAACTTAAAGAAAAAATCACACTCGATATGCTCACAAAGGACAGCGTTTCGGTACTCAGACAGCAGTTTTTGACCTTTAACGGTGAAGAAATGCAGGTAGGCGGTAACATCCGCAATGCATACATGAACAGCAAATCGGGCAGAGAACAGCTTAAAACGGTGCTGTCAGACGAATATTACAATGCCGTTATGGCAGTTTGGGGTGATAATCCAACCGTTGACGAGCCGATAGAAAGCGAGGTGTAAACAATGAAAGAAAACATTTTACAGGCATTATTTGCCACGGTATGCGGTGCTATTGTCGCATATCTTAACATCTTGCTTGTGCCGTTTGCGGTGATGATTGCGGTAATGATTATCGACTATATCACAGGAATGGCGCAGGCATACATCAGTCACACGCTTAACAGCCGTGTCGGTGTAACAGGCATTATCAAAAAGGTAGGCTATATCGTAGCTGTAGCGGTCGGAATTGTTGCAGATTATCTCATCAGCTCGGCACTTGTCAACTGCGGAATCGACCTGCGGATTAACTACTGTATCGGCATGATTGTGACGATTTGGTTTATCATCAACGAATTAATTTCAATCCTTGAAAACCTTTCGGAAATCGGAATCCCATTGCCGAAGTTTTTAGTATCAATCGTTAAAAGATTAAAGACAACAGTCGAAGTAAAAACAGATGAAAGCGAGGAATAGTTATGACAAATGCAAATTTTATTAAGTTTGCAACATCTGAGGTAAACAAGTATGTGTTAAATCACATAGATAAGTCAGATGATACACCTGATTTTGACACTTTTGTAGTGTGGTCGTGTAAGACTTTGCAAAACCACAAATGCCTTATCAGCACAACATTACACGACGGTATGTACTACGAATGTACATACAACGGCGATAAAAACGAAATGTATCTTGACGCATACAAAAAGTTTGAAAACAAAAAAATTATTTGCGAAAGCGAGGAATAATTATGAGTAATTCAAAACTTGTTAATTACACAAAATTAAGCCCAAACCACAGCGGTAAACGCACACACAGTATTGACCGCATTACTCCGCATTGCGTTGTAGGTCAGTGTAGCGTTGAAACACTCGGAAACATTTTTCAGAACACAGCTTGTGAGGCAAGCTGTAACTACGGAATCGGCTATGACGGCAGAGTGTTGCTTTGTGTTGATGAAGGGAATCGTTCTTGGTGCAGTTCATCAAACGCAAATGACCAGCGTGCAGTCACAATCGAATGTGCAAGCGACACGGTAGCTCCGTACACCATGAACAGCAAGGTGTATAACAAACTCGTTGCACTCTGCGTTGACATCTGCAAGCGTAACGGCAAGACTAAACTGCTTTGGTTCGGTAATGAGGACAAGACGCTAAATTATTCGCCAAAATCAGGTGAAATGGTCTTGACTGTACATAGGTGGTTTGCAAATAAATCCTGCCCGGGCGACTGGCTCTATAACAGGCTTGGCAATCTTGCAGACGAAGTAACTGCACATCTCGGCGGTAAAACATCAAATAAGGAGAATGAGGAAATGATTAAATACGGTTCACATAATACGGCAACACTTGCATTCAAGAAACAGTTGATTACACTCTACAATATGGGTATCATCAAGACGAAAGTCGATAATTCAAATGGTTTCGGTGACGGCACTCTGAAAGCTGTTAAAGAAGCACAGAGAGCAGGTAAGGTCACAGTTGATGGTATTGTCGGCGAAAAGACAATCAATGCTATCTATCATCTTATCAATGATTGCAATTGGGCTAAAGATAAGAAAATTGCAAATGCAAAGAAAGCGTTAGGTTAATATTACATATCCATAATAACGCCCCTAAAAGTTATTATGGAGGTAAAAAAATGCGTAGCTTTATCGGCTGGATTGGTGGCAAAAGTCACCTTAAAAATCAGATTATTTCACTTATTCCCAGTGACTGTAACCGCTACATAGAGGTGTGTGGCGGTGCAGGCTGGGTCTTATTCGGTAAGGATAAAATCAAAGGTCAAATGGAGATATTTAATGATATTGACGGCGACCTTATTAACCTTTATAAGCAGATAAAATACAATTGTTCTGCTCTACAAAAGGAGATTGATTGGTTACAGTCTCGAGAGCTGTTTTCGCAATATCGCTATGAGATTGAGAATCAGGTTGAGCTTACTGACCTGCAAAGAGCAGCACGATATCTTTACTTGATTAAATGTAGCTTTGGTAGCAATAGAAATTCTTTTGCGACCGCCCCTAAAACAATTTATAATATCGTTTCTGAATTACCAAAGTACAAGGAGCGATTAAAAAGTGTAATCATTGAAAACAGGGATTTTGAAGACCTTATTAAAACATATGACCGTGATTCTGCTCTGTTTTATGTAGATCCGCCATATGTAGCATCGGAACGCTACTATAACCGCAACTATACTAAGTTTAATAAAGATGACCATATCCGTTTAAATGCCGTTTTAAAGGGGATTAAAGGGCGTTTTATCCTATCCTATAACGATTGCGATTTCATTCGTGACTTGTATAAAGGTTACCATATTAAGTGCGTAAGCAGGCAAAACTTGCTCCCAGCAACCGCTGAAAATCGTGCAGAATTTAAAGAAGTTATCATAACCAATTACTGATTTGGTAATAATATTACCAATTAAGCAAAATAATAACGCAGTAGTATATTATATTACTCGGGGCGTTATTATGATTAAAATTCATTTGTCCGATTTGCTTGGCAAATACCGCATAACGCAGGCTGAACTTGCCCGTAAAACCGGCATAAGACCTGCGACAATATGCGATATATATAATGAGATGTGTGACCGTATTAACCTTGAACATTTGGACAGGATATGCGAAGTCCTTGGTTGTGATGTTGCTGACATCCTTGAATATCAGCCAAATAAGATTAAAAAGACCGGCACAAATCTCATTTTAGAGCAAAACGGCAACCGAAAAAAAGAATAATTAACACAAAAAAACACCTTGCAGATGAGTAAAATCTCTGCAAGGTGTTTTTATTTTTACGGAAACATTTCTGCAACAATATGCAAAAATGATTAATTCAATTTTTTCATTTAGTGTGAAAAGTTTTTTCGATTTGTGCGAAAAGCGACAGATGGTGCGGTATCTTTTGGTTATAGATTTGTTAGCTACTTGTTAGCTGTGTGTTAGCTACGATATGTATTTTTCCGTGTTTTAGGGTGATTTAAGTATAGCAAAACCCCAGTAAACATCGTATTTACCGGGGTAAAAAGCTTTGGTGCAGGTAACAGGACTTGAACCTGCATGAAATTGCTTTCACATGGACCTGAACCATGCGCGTCTGCCAATTCCGCCATACCTGCTTATTAAATTGAAAATTGAAAATGGAAAGTTGAAAATGATTGTGTCAACTTTTGCATAATCAATTTAAATTCCCTTGATTTTTACACGGTGGGGAAACCGAGGCGGAGCTTACTTTCAGATGAATCTTACTCCTCAGCTGATTCCGCAACAGCACTCAAAATATGCTATATTATTATAGCAGACCGACAGGTAAGTGTCAAGTGACATTTACTTTATCGGTCTGTTTTACGCTGATTATTTTTCAGAATCGGGTTTGCGGATTTTGAAACCGTCATATTTTCCGATGTCGCAGAGGGCAATTTCGTGGCAACCCATTCTTGTTGACAGCGGTGCAAGCTCCATATAGTCGCCGTAGAGGAAAGTAAGGTACTTGTCATATTCCTTTGGCACAGGGAACTTGTAACCCTCAAAGTCGGCATAAGCAACATCGTCAAGATATTCCTTTGGAAAAGCACCGTTATAAATATTTCTGCCCATTCCGTCATAGAGATATTTTGCGTTCTTTTTGTTTTTAAAGAATTTTAAAGTACGGACTTCAAGCCACATACTGAATCTGAGCGGAAATATTTTCTTGCAGAAATTTGTTACAATGCTCTGGATTCTACTGCCGTTTTTAGCCTTGCGATTGTTCCATTTATTGAACACCAGCGCTCTTGTGAACAGAGTTACAGCCATATGAATTCTTCGTCCGATTGCTGAATTGGCTGTGTTATCATGACAGAAAATATCAAACGCAATTCCGTTGTGCATTGCGTGATGGTCTTTTGCAAAGTCGGTTGCAAAGAAAGTGTCGTCAAGTCTGACCTTGGCAAATTCATAGAAACAAGCCTTGTCCGTATGGTACGATTGAAAAGTCATGTTGCTTGGAAGTTCCTTTGGCGCAATCTCGCAAAATCTGTCTCTTATACACATCTCCGAGCCCACGAGACATCTCAGGATCT
>ENA-OYAA01000310-OYAA01000310.1-human-gut-metagenome-genome-assembly--contig:-NODE-310-length-10600-cov-6.516453_pt1 | contig 10600 bp, 6 predicted proteins | sample MGYA00243426_ERZ652816 | MGnify/ENA primary metagenome ERZ652816 (study PRJEB26926, sample SAMN06164430) | human gut metagenome | biome: ENVO:00009003; feature: ENVO:2100002; material: ENVO:00002003... | reverse complement strand
CGGCAGCGTCAGATGTGTATAAGAGACAGCAGTAAAGTGGTAAAATTGCATAAAATTGCATTCTCAAAAACATATGATCTGCTCTGAAAATACACTGACAAGAAGCTGGCTAAAGAAAAATCAGAAAAATAATCTAAAAAAATCCGCCATACCATCACGGTATAGCGGATTTTTCATCCAATATTAAATTGCCCCATTTACAGCTGCTGTTTCTGATACTCAAACCAGTATAAAGCATTAAACAGGTTCTTTGTCTTTGCATCAAGGCTGTTGCTTGAATAAGCCCTTGCTATATAATTCAATGGTGAATAAGAAAATCCATCACTGCCATAATAATAGCGTTCATCATATATTATTTTAAAATATGCACTATCAAATAATGTCGCATTATTCAATTCAATATAGTACAGGCCATCCTTCGTTTTAGGTATTATGCGTGTATATGCTTCTGAATTTTCATCTTTTTCAATCCGCAAAGAAAATGAATAATTCGATATATCTCTGTCCGGATCAAGCTTAAAGTATAAGCGTGTAACACATTTATCCTGCAGCACCAGACTTGCGCCATAATATGTCAAGCCATTTGCGTTATTCAGTTTTTTAATTAGATTATTCCTTACGATAACACTTTGCGGGATATCACTAACCACCTTATCAGAAGCCGACAGGCTGCTGTTTGCCAGATTGTTGGTTTTAAATCCAAAGTACTGCTGCGATGCAGCTCCATAATTGAGCATAGCCTTAACCAACGGCTTATACTTTGCGTATGCTGCATCATTACTTGCTAGAAGAGCCTTTGCATATTTCTCTACAGAGGTGTTTACCGTATCAATCACATTTCTACTGTAATCCAAAAACTCAAGCTTCATTTCCTGCGTGATTTCACCCGAATTAACTCTGACAGATAAGCTATGAATTCCGGCACTATAATCATGTTTTACAGGAAGATAAAATACTTTATCCGGCTGATCTGCATATGATACCCTAACCATATTGCAATCACAATTTACAATTTTAAAGTACATGTTTAATCCTATAGAATTGTCATCTATAAGAGAAAGATTCATTTTTTTATCGGTAATTTGCGGCTTATAAGTATCATCCGGCACGCCCGGTTCCGGTTCATATGGTTCTTCAAACCAAATAGATTCTTTGGCAAGTTCATTTGAATTTTTATCAATCCACTTAAGCCAAGCGCACTCATCTTTCCGCAACGTACGCTCTAAGGTAAATGAACCATCACTGTTTTTACCCTTATAAACCAAGCCTGTATCCTCATCAAGCTCCACATTATAAGTATATTTAGACGATACATCCAGTCCATATGGATTTTCTGAATTATACAAGTATAAGTGAGGTTTAATTATATAAACATTATTAATCTCATTATAATCATCATCATAATTTTTGCTGAGATAATCATAATCAGCCTCATAATAAGCATCCGTCCTTACACTGTTCGTTGTCATAATGTTTCCGATTTCTTTACCATCTTTATCCTTAGCTGTAACCTGCACGGTTATGCTTCCTTCTTTAGAATTCGGATCAATCTTCACCCTAAGCTTATTGCCGGATAATTTCTGTGATGTGGCTGCCACTCCATCTCCGCATGTCAGCTTTACCTCATAATCCTGATCTTCAGTCAATTTCGTATATTTATATGATCCATCAGCATTTGCCTCCTGCAGCTGAAAACTGATATCATAATCATACTCCGCTCCCGGGAATAAATAGTACTGATAACCTTTTGACATGGACACATTTAGTGTCTTTTTATTCTTGTCTATAGTTACAGGAATAATCCTCTTTTGGTATACTTTTTGGGAATTATTATAATAATGATAATTCACTGTAAGGTACGTTGTGCCTATACCGCGGCCGGTATAGTTCCAGACATTTTCGCCCTTCTTAACCGAAACAATATTTGTATTGTTTGACTTTACAGAATCTATCATATATACACAGTTCCTACCGTCTGAAAGATGATCCCAAATATACATATAGCCCAATTCTGAGAATGAACGGGTTTCATTTAGTAAACAACCAGCATCCCAGGATGCGATAGCACTATCATTTGAATAAACATTGATTTCATTACTACATACTTCTTTTCCATTAATCAACGACTTAACACATAATATAAGACCGCGAGTATTACCATATAGAATTCTATTTAAAAACTCATCCTTGAAATTAATATATGCTACACCCTTATCTGTATATCTGATGGAATAGTTTGACTGATCAATTTTCACTGATGAATCTCTATTACCTAAAGTATAATATAAATCGAGTGTCAGCCCATCCGGAAGTGTCTTAGGTATCTTCAAGCACATAGTGCCAGCATACACTCCCTCATAATCCAAGTGATCCGTTGAAAACTTTATATAATTATAACTATTCTCCACAAGATATGATTCATCAAATTGGTTATCTCCATATTTTGCTTTGATAAAAATCCAGAATACACCCTCTGCTTTGCGCGAAAGAGTAAATGTGCCATCTCCATTATCTACAATAGAAACTGATTCAGAAGAGGAAGACACACTAAATGTAACATCCTTGTTATCAATAGTTGTTGTTTCATTTTTATCAATCCTAGATAATGTCGGCTTTAATATAACCGGGCTACCCATGAAAACATATTCCGGAACGTTGCAGTTTATCTTATACTTTTCATTGCGCAAATATAGTGTATATGATGTTTTTTCTTTCTGATTATTTCCATACATATCAGTATATGTAACTACGACACCCACTGTTATGCTTTCTGTTAGAGCCTTTGTTGTTTTTATTGTGCATTTAGACGGATCTGAGCTGTCCTGAGTAAGAGTAGCAGCCCCTTTGTAATCTGAGTCAAGAGACCACTCATAGGAAAGAATCGGATGCTCCATTTCCTTAACATAATCAGCACCATACTCTGCATAGTAAGTATTAATTTTAGCTTTCAAGCTGACACTATCTCCGGGAATGATATCTTGATCATACTCATCCTCACCCAGCTTATTTACCTGCACATTTGCATATTCTTCAACTGCCTTTATTTTTATGCTATAGCAGCCATTATTCGGATCTATATACCCATCCGGCACATCATATCTCAAATTCAATGTAGCAGTACCGACTGAATTCGCCACTATATTAAAACTACTATCCTTGTTTTCTACAGAAAAAGCATTAGGTGTAGCAGGATCATTTACAACATCAGCACTTTTTATTGTCAAATATTCCTGATAGTCTCCTGAAGGATTCGCACCATTATATGCTTTCCAGTATATTATCTGGTCGCTGTAGTTAAATTCATTCTTCAAGTCTCCTACAAGATAAGTTGACTTAAATGACCAACAATCAACAGAAATATACGGCTGTATATATTTAATATCCTTAGTTATTGAATCCTGCACATTACCATCTGAAGAAACAATGTCAATCTTAATCTTCTTATTGCCAACTGCACCAAACACTGTAGATAAATCCTTTTGCGGAATTGTCAGATCACCATCTCCATTAGAATACCACGTGGCATAATTCGTGACATCCTTATCTCCAATGTAAAATTTATATTGTTCGTTATCATGTAAATATGCATATACATGAAACAAAAAATCCTGATCTGTGAAAACTACAAAACAGTTTTCTTCACTAGACACATATGGACCCCAGCAGTTTCCAAAACGTGAGCCGGTTCCATACGCAAATACGTTGACCTGGAATAACGTAATCATCATGACACAGGCCAAAAGCATGCTCAATATTCGTTTCCTCATAAATCATCCTCCGTTTTTTGATTCTTATACCAATAGTACTTTTAAATTATATCATGTTTTCTGTCAAAAAAATATATATAATTACCATTCTCCTTAGCCTGTGTATCATTTCTTTCTATTTCATTGATTATTTCGTGTGATCATATTCAAACCAATACATTGCATCAAGCAACGTCTTCAATTCAGAGGTTAGCTTTGAACTGCCATATGCTTTTGCAATGTAGTTCATCGGCTGATAGTCCAATATAGTTTCTGTATTTCCATTCGATACTATCGTCCTCATACCAGAAAAGAAATTTCTGTTTGTACAAGTTACTTCTATATAATACATGTCTTTATCTTTCGAACGACATGGTGTAGCATAGCCTATCATATCTCCGCCCACATACGTTGCAAACGAATAATTTGATATATCTCTGCCGGAATCAAGCTTAAAATAGTGTCTGAGCTTTACATCATCTCCCACCACAAGGCTCGATCCGTAATAGTGTATTCCACTCATTGAAAATTGGCGGATACTTGAATTGGCAGCATACTGCTTCAACGTTGCCAGTGGAATTTGTTGTATCGTCTTATCGGCATTCGTAAGACTTCTGTTGGCTAATGCATATGTCATAAATCCAAAATACTGCTGTGATGCAGCGCCATAATTCAACATCGCTTTTACCACCGGCTTATATGCTGCATATTCTTTTGTATTGCTTGCCAATAAGCTCCTGGCATAATCCTCTACTGATGTTGAAAATGTATCCAGCACTTTTCCACTATTAGAGAGTAACTGTAAATTTACTTTTCCGGTCATCTCAACTGCGCTTATATCAATTCTTGAGCAATATGATTCGCCATCACCAACCGGACTCCGGTTCAATGCCACATAGTGTGGTGTTCCGCTGTCACCTTCATAGGTGTACTTGACCATGCAGTCTCCTATTTCATATGTAGATCCGGTCATTTTCCAGTAGATATTTAGACCGATATTATGATTCTCCAATAAGGATATACTCTGACTCTTCGATACACTTACCTTTTCGCTTCCTGTGTTTGTATTTTGACTTCCGGATGAGGTATTTCCCGGATTTGCAGTTTCTGATGAATCTCCATGATCTCCGTCTGCCTGTCCATCTGTTACCAGATACCATATTGATTCTTCTTCAAAATAAACATTACCGGAAGCATCAAGTGCTCTTATTCCTATACAAAAAGCTCCTGATTCCGAGGCATTTGCCGGTGTTATTTTAAGCTTATTCTGTGCAGTTTGTTCTATGTTTACCGCAACATTTTCTTCTTTTTCACTTATATACCATTCGTATGCAACATTATCTACATATTTACTTACAGCCTTGCCACTCTTATCATAGGTTGTCTGCTTTGTTCTAAGATTGCATGTATATGAGGCGCCGCGGTTTATAAGCATACCAGAGCTGCCACGTTCTTCATCGAGTGTATATGTGGCAGGAACCACTTCATACTCAGCAGTTTTCTCACCGGTACATTTTTCCTTGCCATAATAGTAGTGATAGCGTACTGTGAGTTTTGTCTTTCCAGGCTTCATTCCGGTATATTTCCACTCATTACCGGCATTGGATATTTTTATGATGCTTTCATCCTGAGAAATTACTGAGTCAACTACATATATGTATTTTTTCCCGCCAGCCTGCGACCGCGCATCCTGTGTCAGTTCGCCTTGTCCGTTAGTTCTGATATTTTCTGTCTGATTGACACACACTGTTCCGGCTGCAAAGTCTATATCAAAGCCATCCTCAGAAACAAGCTTAACATTTGTCTTAGATACCTCAGCAGTTCCATTGTAAGCAATCGCAGTAATATCAATATCCTGAGGGCTGTACTGGCTCAGCCAATTCGTAGACAAAGTAAAATATACCGCATCCCCAAGAACTCTGATCGTATATGAGTTCCGGTCAATTGCTTGCTCACTTCCGTCCAATATATAAAACAGCTTATATGAATCACAAGCCACAGAAAGATTGCTCTTTGATACACATACTGTCAAATCAGCGCCTTTTCTATAAGCGTAGCTGCTCTTAGTGAATACAAATCCTGATTTATATTCTGTCTGTGCAGTCTGAACATTTATCGATGCACTGTCTGAATTGGTGTCTGCATATGTGATTGCTTGAATCGGTGTTAGTGCGAGAGTGAATGCTATTCCTAACGCAATTAGTTTTGTCTTATTAAATTCCATGTAACCTTATTCCTTAAATTCCAGTTAATTACTTTGATGCAGTACCTAATTCATAAATCGCAGTCACTAAATCGGACAATTTATTACTACTATTTTTTGAATTTAGCACTTTATTACAATAATCATTTACGCTACATGTAACAAACGCTTTTCCATTTACATTTATAGTAAATGATTCAGAATAATTGGCTAGTAATATTCCTGTTAAATCAACATAATATTTACCATCTTTCTTAACCGGTTTTAAAATCTGATTTCCTACTGTAAACTTATAATCAGATATATTTTTACTATCAATGCTGAAATAGCATAGTCTTCTAAAACTATAGTACTCTTTCTATATGAAATTTACAAGCAAAACTATGCCATTTGTTGTTTCTGATATTCGACCCAGTACAATGAATTCAGTAAAATCTCTGCATCAACATTGCATTTTGTATATGCCTTGGCAACATAATTCCGGTACCTTGAATTGCTTTCTCTGCTCACGAATTTTCTGTTATCTGTTCTGTCCTTTTTCCCCATCCTAATCTCTCCGTTCCACTCCGGTCGATGCTAAACCAATGTCCTCCGACCCCCCCTCTCCCTTAAAAATATCAATACTCTTTAAGGTAGGAATTGCACAATACTTTCCTATCAGATAATTTTTCTCATAATTTTCGTCCTTACGGATGGGTAATAGTATAGCTAAAAACCCCAAAATACTAGTAAATTCCTGCAAAATTTACCATATCCACTGATTACGTACCTCGTTTGCCTCATCAGATGATTTACAAATCTCACGCCATTTTTCCACACCCTTACCGCAATTTACTGTCTTCCAATCAAATAGTCTAAAAGCCAGAGCCGCACAAGCCTGTCGAAGCTCAATACAATGCTTAATATCTTTCATAGCAGCATTATCGTAGTTAATTAATTCTGCCAAAATAAACAGTAATCTATCTATTCTTTCAATTCCAATAGTATCTATAACCGTATTCTTCGTATATACCAGATTATGTAATATCCATATAGCAGAAAGTAGTCCCGGTTCTTTCCTAAGCTCAATTAATTTGACTATCTTTTCAAGCATTTCACTAGTAATAACACTATCAGGATAACGTTTAATATACTTTTCCATAGCTCTAAGAGAATCTATTGATTGAGATTCATTCATTGCAAAAATATTCTCTTGTACATCACGTTCCCATTGTTCATCCCGCAAAATAAATATATCAAAACACTTTGTATAAATTCCCTTTTCATTCATTTCATTTGCCAATTTAATAAGAATCTCTCGTGCTTCATCGGAAATCATGCCATTACAATTTTCCAGCACAGCTGCTATTGCATATACGGCCTTTCTAGAATTATCCTCAAACATAATATTCGCTGTATTCTCTGCAATTTTGTACCAGTATTTACTTATCTTATTTAGAATAATAAGCACCTCTTTTTCATTCCAATAGCCTAGCTCCGCATTCGCACATAAAAGTGTCAATTGTTTTAAATATAAATCATTGCTATCCTTAGCAATATCATTTGTAATAAAATAATTCTTAACCGACAATTTGGGAATTGATTCATCAATGTATGGCAGCGTTTCATATACCCATAAGTAATAACCGGCCAATTTCGGCAATTGAGTTTTCTCGTCAATATTTGACCAAAGTAACTTCACATATTCATCATGCTGTTTAGTGTTTAAAAGATGAAATTCATCTAAAATCTTTAATCTTACGACTTTTGTCTTCCATTCGTAATCAGACTTCCAATCATCTTTTAATAGCCAATTTATCACATCTTCATCTATCAACACATGATATTCTTCAAACAAAGTATCCAATCCTTGCTTGTTAAAATAACAGTCAAAAATATCTATTCCATTTGAACCGTCAACTCTCGAATGCATTGTTACTTGCTCTACAATCTCAGTTTCCATCATTAGAGGAAGCAGCTTAACCTTCATACGTTCGGATATTTGCCGTAATAGCTTATCCATTAATTGAGTTACTTCAAATCGAGGTGGAATGTTCCTACAACTCATAATTCTCTGAATAAACTGTAATTCCTTTTTTTGCATCCTTTCAGATGCCCGGCTTGAAAATCTTTGCAATAATATCGGAACATTTTCCCTTATATGCCCAGCTAAATATTCCGAGAAACCATTTCCCATTGCAATTATTTCACCGATATTAACCTCAATAGCATTTATTAAAATATCTATAACATCGTCAATATACCCACTCTCTAAATCCATTACAAATTTTCTATTAACAAGTTTTTCTATTGTCCCTGTACTTGAACAACGAACTAACAGTAACAAACCTAATCTATTATTAAAATCATAAATAGACGCTATCAAAGACAATTCCATATCTGAAATAACAGTAACGCATCCACATTTAAATGGGATTCCAAGTTTCTCTAACACTTTATAAAGCTGGTATCCTTCCGCATGACCCGAACGACTATATGAACATATGGTCATTGTACTCCTGTTTAGTTCAAATGTTTCCTTTTCAAATTGGTTATCAACACAATGGTTAAAAAGTTCTTTAGCAACATTATTTTTCCATGATTCCCAGTCAAAAAATTCTTTTTTTCGCTCAATCTCTTCTAATATCTCATCGATTCCCATTTGCTCAAATTCGTATATTTCTTTATGCAAAGAATATGCCTGCTGACAAATAGAAAGTAATTGTAATACCGATGCCTCTAAACTCTTTAAATAATAATTTTCATTATTCTCATCTACTTTACAAATTAAATCTTGTCTGAGCTGCTTTAACTTTTCAAGTGATTCTTCCAATTTTCCACATTCCAACTCGAGTCCTATTACCAACAGTCTCTGTTCATAACACTCCTCCGGAATATCGCACTGATCCAACTCCTTTCTCAAACTCGGTATGTCTAACTGAAAATAACATGCCTTAGCTCTTTCTATCATTAAGTCGACTTTACCATTATTTCCACTATCCTGGTAGACAGTCAAAATGTCCATAAGACGCTGCCATTCGTTCCAATTCATAGACTCCCTATAACAAGAAAGCAGTATCTGTCCTATATAGAACCACTTTCGTATTTTGCCTGAATCACCGACATTTTCTGTAATCTTTACATAATACTTGTCCCATATCTGTCTTAAGTGAAATACTTCATGCTCGCTATATGGTAACATTATTTTTATCCGTCTCCAGCACAATTCATACGCAAAATCCAGCATTACATCAATATCTTCCGTCTCATGCTTTTGTAACAATCCATTTTCGTCAGTATATATACTTAACTCTACAGCCGTATTATATGGAATAATATACCAACCCGGATATTCATCACGTTCCTTTTGCCACGCTTCTGTTAGTTTAATAATATCATCAGTATAGCTATCTTTGTGCGCAAATATTCCATCAACTTCCACCCTCTCCAAATGCCATTCAAGTAATGTATATGAACTCTTATCCTGCCAGTCTTCATGTGTCGTTGGACTCTTTTGATTGTATTCACCATCATTTTGACTCATCAATTCAAGAATCTTATTGAGCGTCTCGTTACTAGATTGCGTTGAAGCCATCAAACTATTAACATTGTCATGGATATCTCCCAGGCAATAAGAACCATACCTTTGCGGAAATAACTTTTTAATTTGATAAATTACTATATCCTCAAAATGTTTCTTGCATCTAGCTTTATTGATGCTATCAAGTTCACTTAAAGAAAGTAAATCATTAACACATCTATCCAAATCCTTTAGCCAATCAAAACTATTACTCTTTCTTATTTCATTAGCTAAAAGTCTCATAGTTTCCTCACAGAACAAAATCCTCCTAATGTCATTCTGCTCTGTGTTATCCTTTTCATATTCAGCAACTGTTTTCCCAGCCGATACGAATATAGCCTCAAACTGTTTCTTATCCAAAATAGATAAACCTATTTTTTTTAATACTGACTTAGAATCCCCAAAAAGTAAATCAGTTCCAGCTTCCACTACATCATACTCATCCATTCTGTACCTCTCCTTTATAGCTCGAAATCACATCGTAATATATACTTAGTTCATTAATAGAACAACACCACTTTACAACTTTTTCATAAAAAATAATCGTACAGGGCTTTCTTATGTATAATGTATTTTTAAAAAAAGAAAATCTATATTTTTCATTCTGATATTCTAAAGTTCCTCTCATATCTGACATAATCCGTACCTCCCCACAATACAATGATAGTATTTTTCTAATATAAATCCTCAATTAGTGGCAATTGTTTATGATTCCTTATCTTGTCCATTACCTAACCTCTTGATTGTCCAGCCATAGACCATTATACTATCCTTATTAAGAGAAAAGGACAGCATATTTTTATCAGAGAGCAGTGAACCAAAAATGAATTTCTAAATTCCACCTCCCAATGGGGTGATGGAATTCACTCTCGCACAGTAGATATTTACTCTTTCATACAATCATGTTATGGTTATGACTCCTTCTGACAGCAGTAGAAGGAGAATCATTATGAGTAAATATATACCAGGAAACCAGAAACACCTTACTTTAAATGATCGGATCTATATTGAAAATGAACTGGCAAAAGGGACTCCATTTAAAGCTGTCTCTTATACACATCTCCGAGCCCACGAGACATCTCAGGATCTCGT
>ENA-OYAA01000305-OYAA01000305.1-human-gut-metagenome-genome-assembly--contig:-NODE-305-length-10724-cov-4.187553_pt1 | contig 10724 bp, 6 predicted proteins | sample MGYA00243426_ERZ652816 | MGnify/ENA primary metagenome ERZ652816 (study PRJEB26926, sample SAMN06164430) | human gut metagenome | biome: ENVO:00009003; feature: ENVO:2100002; material: ENVO:00002003... | reverse complement strand
AAAAAAGAAGCGCCGGGCGCAGAGGCTTTGACACCTCCGCGCCCGGCGTTTTTTCAGCCTATTAACTGATCTACATAGGTAATCAGGGGATGCAGTTGTTTCAGGCGAAACATCTCAAATAACTTATCTGAACTTACCCATTGAACATCTACAACTTCTGTTTCCTGTAAACGCATTTCTTCAATCTTTATATCCCTATGAAACAGCCAAACATCGTAAAAATCCTGCACATTTTCCCGTCTGGTCTGATAAATCAATTTTTCACTTCCGGGAGTAAGCAGTATTCCTAATTCTTCTTTTACCTCTCGGATTGCTCCTTGCAAGCTGGTTTCCCCGGAAAATACAGAACCACCCGTACATTCCCAATAAAGAGGGTATTGCTTTTTCGGATGCCGCTGTGATAAAAGATACTGCCCCTGCTGGTTGACGATCCATACACTCACAGATAAATGATACAGCCCTTTGGGTATGATTTCTCCACGGCACACTGTTATTCCAGACTTTTCCCGTTTTGCATTATATAAATCCCATTTTTCCATTTTCATACCTCTTTGTGTGGGATCGGTGCTTGCCGAAAATCAAGTAAGTAAATATCCGCAATCCTTTCTATTTCTGTACGCTGATCTGCGGAATACTTATCATAAATCCCACCTGCTAACATACGGGCTGCCTTTGCGCTTTTAATTGCTGGAAGCACATCATCAAACACAATACAGTGTTCAGGTGCAACCCCTAATTTTCTTGCGGCCAATTCAAAGACATCCGAATATTCTTTTCCCCGCTGAACCTCATCTGTTGAACATAGAGCGTCAAATAATTCTAAAATAGAATTGTTCTTTAAGCATGGAATATAGAGCTTTTCCGGCAACCCCGTAGCAACTGCAAGTTTTATTCCATGTTCTTTTAAGCGCAGAAGATAATCAAGGGCATGGGGCAGCAGACCGACATGGTTACTGTATTCCTCGACCGCCATATTATTCCATTCCTCAATAATTCCCTCTACCGTTTCCTGCAATCCAAAAAGATCAATGGTATATTGTGCGGCTTCCTCAAAACTCCTTGCACATATTTCAGTTACATAATTTTCCGGGACGGGAAGATTTCTCTTTTTCAAAAACTGAATATCTATATGCTCCCATACATCCATTGAATCCAGAATTGTTCCCTCTAAATCAAAGATTGCCGCATTAAAATCCATGTTTCTTTTCCTTTCCGCAAAATAAATCTTTCAGTTCCGCAGCAGCAGCTTTTATATCAGACTGCGCTATGATGGCAGATACAACAGCCAGCCCGTCAATTCCCATGGGCTTGAAACGCCCTGCATTTCCCTTATTGATACCGCCAATAACAACTATCGGCAAAGAAACGGCTGCGCGGATTTTCTGTAATTCTTCCATTGATACAGAATCAGCGTCGGTTTTAGTTCCAGTAGGGAACATTGCGCCAACTCCCAAATAATCTGCACCATCCTGTTGTGCCTGTATTGCTTCTGCAATGGAAGATGCAGATACTCCCAACAGCATATTTTCCCCAATTACTTTGCGGACGGCAGCCGCAGGTAAATCATGCTGTCCAATATGTACCCCCGTAGCCTGCACAGCCATTGCAATATCTATCCGGTCGTTTATGATAAGGGGAATATGGTATTTATCCGTAACCTGTTTCACGGCAACAGCCTGATTGTAAAATTCTAATGAGGACAATTCTTTTTCTCGGAGTTGTATCATTGTGCAGCCTCCTAAAATTGCCTGTTCTACCGCTTCTGTCAGGCTATCGCAGCTCATTAGTTGACGATCAGTAACAAGATAAAGTGTATAATCAAAGTTCATTTTGCACCTGCCTATTCTTTAGATAAACCATGCTGATACAATTCGTAGAAATGGTGCGTCGGGCCACAGCCTTTTCCAATCGCAAGAGAGTGTTCGATTGCCATTGTGACATAAGCCTTTGCAGATTCGACTGCAAGCGGAACACTTTTTCCCTTTGCAAGCTGGGAAGCGATTGCAGAAGAAAATGTACAGCCTGTCCCATGAGTATTTTTCGTATCAATGCGGGATGTTTCAAAATGGTAGAAATTTTCTCCATCAAATAGGACATCAACAGCATTTCCTATATGATGTCCACCCTTGACAACAATCGCCTTACAACCCATGGCATATATTTTTCTTGCGGCAGCCTCCATATCTGAAACTGTGGAAATCTGCATATCCGCTATTTTCTCTGCCTCTGGAATATTCGGAGTAAGTACATCGGCCAGTGGAATTACTGTGTCTATCAAGGTGGAAACCGCCGTAGGATTCATCAATGGGCAGCCATTTTTGGCATACATAACCGGGTCGATTACGACATTTTGGGGCTTATATTGTAATAGTTTCTTTGCCACCGCTTTCATACATTCTGGTGTAGAAAGCATACCGATTTTTACTGCGTCCACTTCAATATCTTCAAATACGGCGTCAATCTGTTTTTCAATCATATCCGGGGTAATATCTTGGATGTCGATAACACGGCTGGTGTTCTCTGCAACAACAGAAACAATAACACTCATTCCAAATACACCGTGAGCAGAAAAAGTTTTCAAATCAGCCTGAATACCTGCACCTCCGCTGCAATCTGATCCGGCAATGGACAATACTTTTTTCATTTTGCATTTTCCTCCATTCTCTCGTTCCGATAGGCCATCTTCCAAAAAGCAAGCTCTAACAAACTTGCTTTTTCAAAAATATCAGCCAGATACTTTTTATTTGCTACTGATAACCCGGCACATTTATGCTCTGCAAAAGCAGACCATTCTTTGCAGCTTTCTGCATATTGTTCATCCGCATAATCTTTGATAAAGTCCCAATATCTTGACTGTCTGCTTGTAGGAACAGCCGCCAATTTGCGGAATATATAGCTGTAACTTAGCATACAGGGAAGAACCGCCATTAAAATTTCTTCATTCTTTCCATGTGACGCAATCTCAAACATGAAATCAATGTAATTTTGATTTTCAGGCAAAGGGGCGATCAGTTCAATATCATCATCTGTTATGCAAAATTGCTTTAGATAATCCAGCCGCACTTCCGATTCCGTATCATTTACAAAGTTCAGCATGGAGTAGTAAAGCTGAATTTCTCTTAATGTAGCAGCATGAAAAATTGCCTTTCCGTATATGCGGGCATAGTTTTTCAGATAGATACTATCCTGAATCATATATCTCTTGAATTTTTCAAGAGGTAGCTTTCCAGTTTGCACTTCCTGCACAAATGGGGTAGCTGCACATTCTTCCCAAATGGGGATGTTGTGGGTTAAGATGTCTTTCATAAATGCCATGTTTGATCCTCCTAAGATAAAAAAATAGAGCCTCTAAAACAATTAGAAGCTCTTTCAGACGCAATACGAGCGTAAGAAATTGCTTCCCTACGCCGGTATTAGCCGACAGGTCCAGAGGTCAGGTCTTACCTTTTTCAACTTGTTCAGTTCCCTCGCAAACACATATCATATCTTATTCAATTAAAAAAGGACATTCCCAAAACAGAGAATGTCCAAAAAATACGAATCTGTATTCTTCAGCTCCCTGCGTTGGTATTAGCCAACAGGTTCAAAGGGTCAGGTTTTAACCTTCTCAACTACAAGGTAGTCCCCCTGCTTGAGTATTATTATAGTTAAGAAGTCCCCAAAAGTCAAGTCTACGCATTTAGGGCGATAAAAGTCCACGGAAATCAAGGGTTTTTCCGCATGGTCGGCAGGCAGGTGGATAAAGTTATCCTGTTCCCCTTAAAACGGGGTTCTAAATGCGGGAAAATGGACAAAAAAGAAGCGCCGGACGCAGAGGCTTTGACACCTCCGCGCCCGGCGTTTTGCTTATTCGTCTGTGAAGTGGAACCGCTGCGCCGCAAAGTCGGCGTCACTCATGGTGTCCAACTTATCGGCGGTCTGGCAGGCCAGCGCTGCCATTTCCTTGTCCATGTCCGGCAAAGCTGCCCGGAGATTTGCCGCCGTCCTGCGGCGGTCGGCGTTGTGGTACAGACAGATCAGGTTTTCTTCTTCCACGGTGAAATACATTCCTCATACCTCCATTTCTTTTGATTTTTCCCGCGCCGGGGGCTTCTTTTTCTGCTCCTCCTTGGCGGCGGCAAGCTGCGCCCGGATGGACGGCTTCTTTTGTTTCTGCGTTGTCTTTTGGGTCTGCTTGGGCTTTTTGGCCTCCGCCTTGGTTGCCTCGGCCACATCCAAAAGGGAAATCTGTTCCCCGGCTTTTGCCCTTGCTTCCAGTTCCTCCATAGACGGGGCGTTGTTCATCATGCCGTCGATCATGTTGTAGTTCTGCTCGGTGGACATTTCCGCCGTCTTGATATGGCTTTCTGGCTGGGCGGGGATGGCAAAGGCTCTTGTGCCGTTTGCCATAATAAGATACCTGCCGTCCTCCGACTGGTGGTGGAATCCATACCCGGCGGCCTCCATCTGTTCCCGGCTCCTGTCGGTCAGATAGAAACGGCCTCTCGGCGTCTGGATTTGTTCGCCGGTCATGCACTCGTCCGGCGTGAGCTGCTTTTCCGGCTGGGCGAAAAACTCCGGCACCTGCCGGTAGTCGGCCCCCTCGTCCACATAGTAGGCGGTCTGTTTTCCATCCTGCCGGAACACCACAATATCCCCCATCGAGAGGGAATGTCCCTTGTAATCGGCGGGATGTTCCATGTTGAAGCGGCGGTAAATCTCGTCCAGTGTGATGTCCTTGTCCAGCGGCGCGGAGTAGATAAGCTGGTAATTCTTCCTGTCCACCGAAAGCCCATCCGCCTGCAATTCCTCATAGGAACGATAGCGGAAGTCGCGCCCCTCCGGGCCGGGCGGCACTTGGTAGATGGAAAAGTTGGGCTGCGCCGGGGCCTCATAGTCAGAGGCAACATATTCCTCCACCGTCAGCCCGGCAGTGGCGGCCTCCTGTTCCAGCTCTGCCTCGATCTGTTTTTTGTAGTCCTGCAAGCTCTGGTCGAAGTCGGCAAGCTGCGGCGGCTCCGGCAAGTGGTACTGGCCCTGATTGAGAAGCGGGCGGCACTCTTTTACATAGTCCAAAACCGCGTTGAAATAAGCGGTCTGTTCCGGCGTCAGGGTTTCCCCGGATCGCAGGGGACGCCGGGCCTCCTGCTCCATAGTGGCCAGATTGCAATGCAGCTCCATATATGGGACGAACTCATGCAGCAGCATATCCCGCTGGGCCTTGTCCGCCTCCCATGCCTCCGGCCCCTCATGGTGCAGCACATGGTTTTTCCAGCTTTCATCCTGTGCGTAGTATTCGTGATAGCCCCGGATATGCTGGATCAGGGAACCGTCCCCGTCGCCAAAGTCCTGCCGTCCCTCGTAGCTGTCCGGCTGGCCCTGCATGGTAAAATCAATGCGGAACTTGGTCTTGTCGTACCAATGGCCCGTATAGCCCGGCTGCTCCCGTTCATGGCGTCTGGCGCTGTCCAGCTCCTTAAAAACGGCCTCGGCTTCATGCAGCGGCATTTGCTGGCCGTCTTTCAGATGGGGGCTTTCACTCCAAAGGATCGTGACAACTGGCTCCGCTGCCGGATTCTGTACGATCTGCCGCTGGGCGTTGGCAACGGCAATCTCACTTTCGATCTCGCTTTTCACAAAGGAATCCATCTGGCCCTTTTGCAGCTCATAGCCCTGTTCACACAGGCGGTTGATAAGCCCGATTACCTTGTCGTTATCGCCCACGGCCTCGGCATAGGCCACGATCAACTGCCGTTCCTCGCTGCCCAAACGCGGGGCGTTTTTCTCTGCCAGTTCAATCAGAGCGGCAGCCCGGTCAGCCGGGGACGCCTCCGGCATGAACGGCTTTCCATTCAAAAGGCCGTCGATCCCATTCCACGCCTGCGGCTGGGGAATGGCGTTGGCCTGTTCGGTTGCTTCCAGAAAATCATCCAGCCCGTCGCCGGTCAGGGGTTCTATTGTCCCAGCCGGTCGCTCATGGATGGCAAGGATTTCTTTTCCGGCTTCCGCAAGGGACAGGTCGGGATTGTCAAGCTGGCCTCCGTCCAGTTCTTTGTAGTCGGGACCGTACAGCGTGTAATCGTAGCCGGTTTCTGATGTCTGGATATACAGATATTCGCCGCTTTCCAGACGGTAGGCGGCCTCCTGCGGGGCTTTGGCCTGTTCCAGCGTTCCATCCCCGGCAATGGTAAAGCCCTGCGCCTGCGCCGCCTCCTTGGTTCCCTGCGACACTTCGCCGGTGGATTTCAAATCCGCGTCAATGAGGGTTTGCAGCATGGCTTTTACGCTGGCGGTCATTTCCTGCTGTTGCTCCGGGGGCAGCTTGGAAAATACGCTGTCCGGGTCTGGCTGCTCGGCGGCCTGTTCCAGCGGTGCGGCCTGCGGCTGCTCCTGCTGGGCCTGCCGTTCTTTCTGAAGCTGGGCAAGGTGGCCGTCAATGGTGGTAATCAGTTCATGGGCGGTGGCCCGGATGGTTTCAAGGGAGGCTTTCAGCTCTTTCAAGTCCTTGCCGGAACTCCAACCGGCCACATAGCCAAAGGAATACTCGGACGTGTCCAGCCCGTAGTGCTGGCAGACGGCATAGGCCACGCTTTCGGCCTGCACTTCGCGGGTGCGGCTGTCGGGACGGTCGGCCTGCTCAATGGCCGGGGCTTCCGGGTCGATGGCGTGGAGCTTGGAATGGGCGATCTCGTGGATAGCCGTCTTTAGGGTCTGTAATTCGCTCATGCCCTCCTGAATGGCGATCCGCTTTTCCGTCAGGTGGTAGTAGCCGTGGGAACCGCTCGGAATGTCCTCAAAACCAATGGGAACCGGGGAGGTCTGTTCCAGCGCCTTAAAGAATTCCCCGTAGCGTTCCACGCTGCCGGTCAGTTCTTCCACGCCGATAGAGGGCAGCGGTTCTCCCTCGGTCTGGCTCACATCAAAGACGGAAACGATCTTAAAGGCCGGAACCTGTATTTCCTGTACTTCGGTAACAGGCTTTCCGTCTTTTCCCATCACCGGCCTGCCCTGTGCGTCCAGCTTTTGCACTTCCTTTTTTGCCTTGAACGGGGCCGGGGCCAGTATCTTGATGGCCTTTTCGCCTTTCTTCACATTGCGGTGAAAATCGTCCCGCCACTTGTTGTAGCCTGCCACAAGCTGTCCGCCCTGCATGGCGATCAAGAGGGTATTGTTGAAGCTGTAACTGTGGAACTTGGATATGGTGGTGAGATAGGCTTTGTAGCGTTCACTCTCGAAAAGCTCCTGTATGCCGGTTTCCAGCCGGTCGGTGATCTCTTTCATGCGCTCGGCGCTGTTCTGGCCGTTTAAGAGAATGGGGGTGACAGGCTGCGGGGCCTTTGCGGGGGTTGCCGCCTCCGGCTGCACCTTGCTTTCCTCCCGCAGAATTTCCGGCGCAGGATAGGCCATCACCCGGTATTCCTCCGGCACTGGCTGACCCTCATGGACGCGCTGCCATTCGTCGCTGGTTCGCAGGATATAGCCGTAATCGGTAAAGGTTCCCTGTTCCTCGTTGGCGATAAAACTTCCCAGCCGGTCGGTGTCAATGGCCGGTTTCCACGGGTCGGGAACGACAAACAGCCCGGAATCATTCAGATAATATTCCCCCAGACTGCGGTTGTCCTTGGCGTTGATTAAGACAAAACAATCGGTGTTTTCAGCGTAGTCCAAAAGCTGCCCGATGGTCTGCATTTTCGCCGGGGACTGCATGACGGCGTTCAGCTCCGCAAGCTCCACGGCGTCCAGCTTTTGAAGCTGGGCAGCAAGGAAGTTCAGTTCGTCCACGCTGGCTGTCTTGATTAAGTCCTCCGGCAGTTCCAGCGGTTTTCCCTCCGGGGCGGAAAAGTCGCCAATGAACAAGTCCTGCTGGTTGTCGGCGGTGATATGGATTTCCTTTAAGGTTTCCTGTACCTGTTCGGCGGAAGTCGGCAGGGAAAGCCAGTACCCATGCGGCCCGCCGGTCTGCGCCTCGGCGCGGTTATCAAGAAAAATGGAAAATACTTCGTTCACGGGTTCCCTCCTTTCCGGGGTGGCTGTGGTCTGTTGCGGCTGTGCGGCTTCCTCCTGTGTGGGAAGTGCTGCGGCTTTTGCCGGTTCCTCCCCCTCGATGGTATAGCCGGGGAGCAGGCAGCCATTGACCTTAAAACAGTCGGCGTATTCCTTGGGGATGGCCGGGGAAATTTCGGTAAAGTAATGGTCGTGGGCTTTGATCCGGCCATTCAGGTACTTGTCCAGTTCTTCCCGGCTGGAAAAGACTTTCCGTTCCTGTCCGGCGATCTTTTCCATCGGGTTTCCGTGGGGTGCGTTGGTATAAAGACCCCAGCGGAGCGTCCACGAGTAGGGGACGGATTTTTGGGCGGCGCTGTCATACCGGGTGTTCTCGGAAATGGAGTAATCCATCTGGTAAACCATGTTGCTGCGGATATGGCGGTATTCGTCCGGGGCCTCCCACTGGTTTGCGGTGTGGGTGACGGGAAGCGTCCGGGCATATTCAAGGGCTTTGTCCAGAAACAGGGTTCTTCCGGCCTGTTCCTCCCATGCGGCGGCCTGTTCTTTCAGGCGGTCAAACACTTCCTGTTCTGCGGCGGCGCTTTCCGCCCGCAGGGAAAGAAGCTCCGCAAGGGGCAGCTTTACCATTTCGGAAAGATCGGCCTTGCCGCTTTCAAAGTAAATCCGACGCTCGATCCGCATAGTGCTGGCCGGTTCTAAATCGTCGTGGTCGTAGGAGCTGTAAGACATTTTGGGTTCACATCCTTTCTATGGCGGTGATCTGATACAAGGGGTTTGGGGCTTCCCCAAAGAGAAAATCCCCGGCCCGGCAGGTGCGCCGGGTCAGGGATTTTGCCGGGAGTGTGGCTACACTCCCTATGCTTGCTGTTTTTAGTTCTTGCCCCTCTGTTCCACGCGGTAGTTTACATACTTGCCGCCGGTATCGGCCAAAAGCACCGTCCCGTCATAGGTTTTGCCGGTTTTCATGGAGCGCAGGCCCTTTACCTTTGCCTTTCCGTCTTTAAGGAGCGCGGCGGCGATTTTCGGGGTGAACGCCTTGCCCCGTTCCTCAAAAAATCGGTCATTCTTCCACATGACAAACTGGCAGCTTCGGTTTCCGCAGTAGTAGTTCTTTTTGCCCTCGTAGACGCTTTCCCCGCAGCGCGGACATTTGCCGATAACCACACGCTCGGCTTGAAACAACTTCTGCGCGTCCTCGCTGATCTGAGAGTAGTTTGCGATCAGGCCCCTTGTCATTTCTGCAATGCCAGCCATGAAGCCCTCCGGGTCGGCCTGCCCCTTGGCAATGGCCGTCAGCTCTGTTTCCCACTGTGCCGTAAGCTGGGGAGAGGTCAGCACCTCCGGCAGCACGCAGGCAAGGTTGTGGCCGTCCTTGGTGGGAAGTAGCTGTTTGCCCCTGCGCTCCACAAAGCCCATCTGCACCAGCTTTTCTAAGATGGAGGCGCGGGTGGCCGGGGTTCCCAAACCTTGGCGCTCGGCGTCCTCCGGCAGATCGTCCGCACCGGCGCGCTCCATAGCGGAAAGGAGGGTATCTTCTGTGTAGGATTTTGGCGGTGCGGTGAAATGCTCGGTGACTGTGGCAGTTACCTTGTCAAAGGTCTGTCCCTCGGTGATCTCCAGCAGTTCCCGCGCAAGCTCCGGGGCGGTGTCGTCGGCGTCTGTTTTGAACGACGCCTTAAATCGGCGGTCAAGCTCTTTCCAGCCGGGGGTCAGGATGGTCTTTCCCTTGGCGGTAAAGGTTTTCCCGGCACAGGTGAATGTGGCGGTGACAGCCTCGTACACATGGGGCGCGGCCACGGCGCACAGCAGCTTGCAGCACACAAGGGACAGCAGTTTCTTTTCCCCCTCGGCCAGCCCGTCAAAGCCTTTCTGCACAAATTCCATCGTCGGGACAATGGCGTGGTGGTCGCTTACCTTTTTGCTGTTCAGCACCCGGCCAAACTGCGGGGACAGGTCAAGCCCCGCCGCAAAGGGAAGCAGCGGCCACAGGCCGGACACAAGGCTTTCCGCCGTTGGCAGCATATCATCGGTCAAATACTGACTGTCAGTGCGGGGATAGGTCAGCAGCTTCTTTTCGTAAAGCTGCTGGGCATAGTCAAGGGTCTGCTTGGCGGTAAATCCAAACAGCCGGTTTGCCTCCCGCTGCAAGGTGGTGAGGTCATAGAGGCGGGGCGGCTGCTCCGTCTTTTTCTCCCGTGTTACCGACACACAAACGGCCTGCGCCGTTTCACAGGCGGCTTTCAGGGTCTTGGCGTCGTCTGCGTTTCCCATGCGTTCACTGGCCGCCTCCATGCCGCCCGCCGCGATCTGAACAATGTGGTATTTCTCTTTCTGAAAGCTGCTGATCTTGGCCTCCCGGTCAACCAGCATTTTGAGGGTCGGTGTCTGGACACGGCCCACGGTCAGGGTCTTATGGTAGAGGATGGAGAACAGCCGGGTCGCGTTGATCCCCACCAGCCAATCCGCCTGCGCCCGGCAAAGGGCCGACTGATACAGGTTATCATAATCGGTTCCCGGTTTCAGGTGGGCAAAGCCGTCTTTGATGGCCGCGTCCTCCATGCTGGAAATCCAAAGGCGCTGAAACGGTTTCTTGCAGCCCGCCATCCGGTAGACGAAACGGAAAATCAATTCCCCCTCGCGCCCGGCGTCGGTGGCACACACAAGGCCGGTAACATCGGGGCGCTCCATCAACTGTCTCTTATACACATCTCCGAGCCCACGAGACATCTCAGGATCTC
>ENA-OYAA01000304-OYAA01000304.1-human-gut-metagenome-genome-assembly--contig:-NODE-304-length-10747-cov-6.868406_pt1 | contig 10747 bp, 9 predicted proteins | sample MGYA00243426_ERZ652816 | MGnify/ENA primary metagenome ERZ652816 (study PRJEB26926, sample SAMN06164430) | human gut metagenome | biome: ENVO:00009003; feature: ENVO:2100002; material: ENVO:00002003... | reverse complement strand
GAATGCACGCTATGCGTAAGCATAGCATAAGCATCACGCAATCGTCTCCGTAGTTTCAATTTACCAGATTTTCGCTCGAAACGCCTTGCGGTCTTATGTCTATATCATCGGCGAAAAGTTACCCGATCGCCTGCTATTTTCTGAAATACAATTGCAAAGTTAATCAATTATTGCCATTTACAGCCATACTCCGGTCAGTTTTCTTCATTCAATCCATACTCTACCAATTTATTATACAGCGTTGTCCTGCCGATACCCAGTATCTTTGCAGCCATTTTCTTGTTACCGGCTGCTTGTTTCAAAGCACGCAGGATACGTCCTCTTTCTTCATCCCCGCTCTTCAATGTAAAACAAGCGGAAGTAGCGGACGGTTCATTGTCAAGTTCCAAATCGGCTTCGGTTATCATATCGCCTTCTGATTGCAGGACTGCCGTCTGTATCTTCTGTTTCAACTCGCGCACGTTGCCCGGCCACGCATGGGCGAGCAGGGCATTACGGGCAGATGCGGCAAACCCTTTTACTTCACGTTCCAACTCACGGTTTGCCATTTCACGGAAGAACTCGGCCAATGGCATGATGTCTTCCGGGCAGTCGCGCAAGGGCGGCATGGTTATCACATACTCCTGCAAGCGATAGAGCAAATCCTGCCGGAACCGCTTTTCCGTTACGGCTTTCTGCAAATCCTCGTTGGTTGCAGCCACTATCCTCACGTTGGCTGTTTTGTCCTCCTTTGCACCGACGGGACGGTAACGGCGTTCCTGTATGGCGCGGAGCAGCATCTGTTGCATCTCCATTGTTAGGTTGCCCACTTCGTCAAGGAACAGCGTGCCGCCATCCGCTTCCAGAAAATACCCCGTCTTGTTTGCTTCGGCACCCGTAAACGCACCCTTGACGTGTCCGAAGAAGGCGGATTGTATCAATGACGGGGACAAGGCTCCGCAGTCCACTGCCACAAAAGGTTTATCGGCAAGTTTGCTTTGTTGGTGTATATGTTGTGCGATATGTTCCTTGCCCGTACCGTTCTCGCCCAGTATCAGCACGCTCATCCGGGTGGTGGCTACAAGGCGCACACGTTTCTTGATTTTCTGATAGGCTTCGCCCTGCCGGACGAATATCGGAATGTTCCATTGTAGTCGCTTTTCATGTTCTTTTTGCAGGGTGCGGATAAGCGGTATCAGTTTATCCTCCAACAACTGTTTCTGTATGTAATCCTTTGAGCCGAGCTTCATACTTTCCACTGCCGTATGCACCTCCCCGTAATTGGTCATAACGATAAACACCTGCTGTTTGTCGTTGGCACGCATCCACCGTAACAACTCTATGCTTTCACCGTCGGGGAGGCGTAGGTCGGCAACGACAATATCATCCACCTCTGACTTTGCCAATAGTTTCTTGGCAGTGGCAAGATTATATGCCGACATAGTATCGAAGCTGTCTTTCTTCAGCAGGTTGCAGACATAATCGTTATAGACGGGGTTGTCCTCAATCACAAATACTTTCATCCGACGACCTCCTTTCCTTTTGCGCAAGTTCTATGATAACTGTTCCCATACGAAGCATGGCATCCACGCATTTCCGCAATTCCATTTCGGAACATTCAGATTCTTGATGCAGCAGTTCATACAGGTTCCACAAGGGTTTGTCAGCACGGATAACAGCCCATGAACTTCGCTGACGGTGCATCCATTCGTCCAACGCCTTGCGGTCATTCCTCTCCATGATTTCCCGGACAGCCTGCATATCCTTTTCTGTTTCGGTTATCAAACGGTCGAGCATCGCCCGTTTGTCACCATATGCAAGCAGAGAGGACAAGTCGGGAAGTTCATCCTTGTCCGTACTTGTCAAAAGGCATTTGTCTGATACAGCAACCAGTTCGGAAATGGAAAATGGCTTGAACAGGCAGGCGGTAAATCCATTTTCCAACAGCTCCTCTTCGCTGCAACTGCCGGAGGCGGTCGCCACGACAATGGGAATCTCTTTCGAGTTGCTGACACTTGACGAGCGTAACAACTCCAACACCTCATAGCCGTTAATCTCCGGCATCTTCATATCGGTTATCATGAGGTCGTATGTGTGCTGCCGCATGGCTTCCATTGCATCGCCAATAGTGGTGAACGTGTCGCAATGCACACCTATACCAGCATACATTTCCTTTGTCATGGATAATACCATCGGATTGTCGTCCAATACGATGACAGAATAAGGTCTTTCTATATGAGCCAGACTTTCTGCGGCTGTCTGTTCTTCAATACCAATATCGGCAGTGTTCATTGGCAACTCCACAGTAAAACGACTGCCTTCTCCTTTTTCGCTTTCCAAGCGTATAGTGCCGCCAAGCATCCCGACTATCTGTTTCACAATGCTTAACCCCAATCCGAAACCGTCTTGCGTGGCGGCGTTGGAAAGCCGCTCGAACGCTCCGAACACTCGCTGTTGTTCTTCCGCACTCATGCCGGTTCCGGTGTCCTCTACTACAAGGGTCAGCCTATTGCCGTCATAGCTTATGACAAGTGAAACGCTTCCGGCATTCGTGAACTTGACGGCATTGCCCAGCAGGTTGTCGCATATCTGTATGATGCGCTCCTTGTCGCCATTCAGGATAATACCCTCCGGGCACTCGATGGTAAGTTTAAGATCTTTTGCTTCTGCTTGTTGCGTAAACTCCGTTTGCAACAGCTCCGCGATGTTTTCCAAACGAAACGGACGGACATTCGCCTGTTCCTTGCCGCTGTCCAAGCGGAAGAAGTCAAGCAGGGAGTTGAGCATGTCGGTCATTCTCTTGGAGGCTTGCAGGATATTGTCCGCATAACCGCTTATCTTTTCTTCTTCGTTGTCCTGCATCAGTTCCGCATATCCATGTATGGCAGTCAGTGGTGTGCGTAGCTCGTGGGTGATGGTGTGCATCGCTTTCTTGCGTGAGGCTATCAACGATTCGTTTTGTTTTACGGACTTTTGCAGTTGCCCGATTAAATCTGTTGTCTTATGTTTGTACTGCTTGATGCGGGTGGCATAGCGGTGAATGATGATGTATGAAATAATGAGCAACAGCAGCATGACACCCGTTATGATACCTACCTGCAAGAACGACTTTTCACGCATAGCGGATATTTCCGCCTCACGTTCCTGCAAGTCAGCCTGCACCTTGTGGTCCATCTGCTGGATAAGGGTTTGCAGTTGGCGGTTCAGTTCCGCATTGCGGCTGGCAAGGCTGTCGGCATATTCCGACAGACGATGGCTTTGGGCACGTTGTTGCGCTATCATATCACGGTTCAGTGTGTAGAGCATCGTGGTGGTCGTCGTCGGAGGTGCTTCCTGTTTCTTGCCGAACAACCCGAGAAAACCTTTCCTCCTCTGTTTCTTCGGCTCTTCCTGCCTGCTCGTTTGCACTATCACCGGCACCTGCTTGGCTATCCGGCGGTTGATGTCCGCCTGTTGTTCCAGAGCCTCCATGATGGCGCACAGCCGCTTTTCCTTGTCCTCCAGCAAGTGGCGCACGCTGTCTATGCGCACCGATTCGTAATGGTTCTTGAAGCGGCAAAGCATACTATCCACCGTCATCCGTTGCCGCCGGTATGCCGCCACATCCTTATCGTCCCATTCCAGCACCGACTCGCCCAAAAGAGACAACTCCACCACACCCACATACGCATCGTGTGTTTCCTTGCGGAAGCGGTTGATTTCACGGTTCTCCCGTTCCAGCAACTCCAAGTCGCGCCATTCGCCGAGCCACGTGCAGATGATGCCGCCCACCAGCAGGACTATCAACAGATAGCCTGCGGCAAGCAGCTTGCGGAAATGCTTGGTAGTGGTAACGAATTGTTCGCTCATTTGCTGTTTGTGTAAATACCGTTATTCAACATACGCATATAGGTCGTGGAACTTCGCAGGTTCATGGATGAGAATGGCGGCCATGCTGCCTATGACCGCCACCAGAATTATATATCCGAATAGAATTCTACTCCTCAATGAAACAACCATTCTTCCCTTATTTACAATTGTTATAATTATTAAGGCATCTGACCACCGGCGATAGGTGGAATTTCTGTTAGTATGGGATTTCTCGGGATTGAGTTAAAAATTCTTTGGCCACGTATGGCTTGACTTGGAGGAGCGTTTTCATTTACATCAAGCCGATAACATCTATCGTTAAATGTTATAATTCCCCAAATACCAATGGTTCCTGGGATTCTCGCCAATCCTTCAGTAGGTTTAAAAAGAACAACATTATCTATTATTCGATTTTTAACCGCCTGATTCCATGATGTTTTTATACTATTGTTAGGCGTTGGAATATGAGCAACATACCTAATGCCATTGTGCCTAAAACTGGCCATATAACACCCCGAAAAACCTGAACTTAAAGTATCTATGCCATTTGAAGCAACGACTGCTATTCTATCCGCAATATATATGACACAGGCATAGTCTAATCTAAGAAAACGATAGTTACGGGTATATCCTTTTATTTGAAATGTCAAATTACTTTGCGTGACAATCGGAGGGGTCAAACCTACATTATAAATATTTTGATAATGAAACCGTGCAATATTTGTCATTACTGCTTGACTGTTTGGCAATCTTAATGCTTGAATCAAATTCATATATTTACTTACTGTTACTTTCGTTTGTTATAGGCTCGATACATGATGCCATTATATCCATCAGTTTAGACAGACCTTCGGTCTGCGGCTGCTGACTGGCTGTCACATGTATCTGGTATTTTGCCGTTTGGTTGGTCATGCGGGTGTTCTCGCGGGCGGTCGTGACTTTGCCGCTGATTTCCGCATTTATAAACCAATGTTTTGCAGAAGCTTTTGCCTCTACTTCTGCGTTGGTAGTGCTTTTTACGTTTGATGTATCGGTAACCTCCATCTGGAAATCGACATCCACGCGATCTATGAGCAGGGCAGGAATAGGCACCAATCCTATAAACGGAGCCTTTACCGTTTGTTTTATTGTTGTCATTTTTTCATTCTGCTGTATCGGTCTTTCGACATCGAATTCCAATATACGCGCTTTATTGCCGCTTTTACCATCAAATGCAATTTGCTGGTAGAAATTCCATGCTGTCGCTGCCAATTCCTGTTGTGCTTCGGCTGCTGCAATAAGTGGAGCTGCAATAAGTTCCCGCATGGGAAGCCCCTTGAATTTGTCAGTCACGTTTGAATCTGCTTTAAGAACCGGAGAAGTTTCTCTGTTTTGAGTCTCTTCCAATGCAGCGGAGATAATTTCTTTCGCCTGTCCGCTTACATTTTCATTCAAGTTTTCCGCATTTTCTTGTTGCCCTTGGTTCTTTATTTCTTCTGCCATAACATTTGAATTTTAAAATTGTTAGATATTTTTTACAAAATCGTCAATAATTCGGGAAATGCTCTCCGGAGTCTCCTGAACCTTAAAATTGACGCAAACCTCCATGACATCATCCGCATCCGGTTTTATGTTGCTCATCTGCATCTGGAGATTGGCTCTTTGTGGGCTGGATAACAATAAGTTGTTTTCTGGAATCTGTGATTCCACGCTTCCGACCTTCGCCTTGAACTTTATCTGCACATTATCCATCGCAAGATAATGATGGGATATCAAAGCTATAAGTGGAATATCAATAGTCTTGTCTCCAACCATGATTTTTTTCGATTGGAACGTATTTGCGTTATTTGCATTTGTTCCTTCAAAAAGTCTGGTCAGATTTTGTATCTGATGATTCTGCAATGTATCTTGTGCACAGTTTACGGCGTATTGCAAACCATTCATAATATCAGAGAATGAATTGGTTTGAACACTGTCCGGCTCATCGTCATTATTTTTCTTGTCTCTGTGAAAAAGTCCCATGTTTTTAATTTAATTACTTGATTTGTTGCCTTTAATGAGCACCAATCTTGACAATGTCCGGCTTACAGCTTCCATATTTACACTGGAGTCTATATTATTATTAACAATGCCTTGATGCCAAAACCTATATGGTGGATTCTCCGTGTGTTCCAGCACGTCCTCCTTTTTTTATTGGGGTTATACTTCGGTTAATGTTCGTTGCGGGCGGAACATTTCCGCCCGCAACGGCTTACTGCTTCCTCAAGGTAGGCAATGCTCCTTTAAGTTCGTAACGCCACTTTGAGCCTGCGTTCTGCAAGGCGGTGTTCATGGCATCAACGGCTTTCTGCCAGGTAACGTCAGTGCCGTCCACCTTCGTGGCTCCGGTGCTTTCCCTATTGTAGCCGATGCCTTGTTCATGATTGTTCTTCCAATAGCCGGCGGTCACGGTGGTGTAGTTATTTCCCAAAAAGCCGCCGATATGTACTTTGCCAGTGCTACTACCCGTACTGGTTACGTTGCCCGTGGCATAGCAGGCAAGGAGGCTGCTTCCTGCGTTCATTCCCACCAGACTGCCGCCAGCGATATTCTTTGCGGGGTTTATTTCTATGGTCACGTTGCCCGTGGCATAGCAAGCGGTCAGGGTGGCACTCGAATTCGTCTGACCTGCCACGCCGCCGACATCGACCGTTCCCTTCACTGTGGCCGAGGAACTGCATCCGGTGATGGAACCGCCTATTTGAGCACCCACCACACCGCCGACATACACCGTGCCGCTGACGCTGCCCGACACCGAGCAGTTTTCAATGGTGCCCCAGCTATATCCTACCACGCCGCCAATACTGCCGCCATATATTTGATTGCTTGTTATCTGTACGCCCTCCATCACCACGTTCTTCACCGTACCAGCTCTATTGAGCCAGCCGAACAGACCCGCATATTCGTCATTTGTCGTAAAGGTCAGCCCCGTAATGGTATGGCCGCCACCGTCGAAGGTGCCTTTGTATGAGTTGTCGTAGTCTGTGCCTATCGGTGTCCAGTCTTTGCCTGTGAGGTCAATGTCTGTGTCGAGGGTAATGTTAATGTCGCTCTTACCTCCGTTCACTAATTTGGCTATATTCATCAGGCCGTCGGCGGAGGTCACGGTGTAGCTGCCGTCGCTCTCTATGGTATAGCCCAGGTCTTTTGCCGCAGCAACGAAGGTCTTGCCGTTAGTGAAGGTGCAGGTAATGAAGGCCGTGCCAGCTGCTACACTTTGCGGGGCTACGAGGGCGGTGTAGGTGTTGCTGCCCTTGTCATACGGGATGATTTCGGCTGGGTTGCCGCCTTCGGTGGAGAGACCCGTCAGCTGCACGCCCATCGACTCCTCGGTATAGTCCGTCAGAACGATGGTCACCCGCGCCGTGCGGTGGGTGAAGCGGAGCGTGGGGCTGCCGTAGGTCACCGTCTGCCCGTCGGCTACGATGAGGTCGCTGCCCTCAAAGTCTTTCCGGGCACTTTGGTTGGCTTTTACCTTCACCGCAGGCGGGGATGTCTCACCAGCGGTGTAGGGCCACCACGCCGTGACGGTGATGTCTTTGTGGTTGGTCCAGTAGTGCGGGTCGGTGGAGGTCAGCGTGGCGTTGGTGGGCGTCACGTCGTATGCCTTCACCGTGCCGTCCATCAGGACTGCCACGCTCTGCACACCCTCCCAATTGCCGTCCACCGGGGCACGGGTGCCGGCGGTGGCTGTCGCGGCGGGGTTCAGCCCCGTGGCGGTGAAGACGATGGGTGTGCCTTCCGCCCCTTCAGACAGGAAGCCTGCTTCGTCCTGCGTGCAGGCGGCGAGGGCGAACAGCAGGGCGAGGGCTGCGAATATATGGATGTTTGTTCGTTTCATGATGCGTGTTGTTTAGGGGTTTTTATTGTTTCTTTTCAGTACGGGCAGACCGCCGGTGCCGAGTGTCCACTGGTAGTCGTTGCCGGTGAGGGCGGTGTTCATGCCGTCGACGGCTGTCTGCCATTTCACGGTCGCGCCGTCTACCTTCGTGGCAACTACCGTTCCTCCTTCATTACGGAGTACTCCTTGCTCGGCATTGCCTCCCCAATAACAGGAAGTTATATTCTTATAGTTGAAACGCACTATAGTTCCACAGCCAGCCTCATCTTTCAATGTGCCGTTGAACCAGCAAGCGATGATATCGCCATAATTTGCATTGGCTATACCACCACTATGTACAGTAAGTTTTCCCGTCACAGAGCAGGCAATGATTTGGCCATGATTTCGGTCCACCATTCCAGCAGCTCCTCCACTACTGCCATCCAGATTCACATCTATGAGTTGTAGGTTCTTTATCACTCCACTTTGATTTAAAAAAAGAAAAAATCCAAACCTCGCTGCTGAAAAGTTTAATCCCGTAATGCTGTGTCCCTGCCCATTAAAGACGCCGGAGTAGCCTGGCCATGTGTCTAAACGTGTCCATTCCCTACCCGTCAGGTCGATGTCGGCGGTGAGGGTGCAATTTATCGATTCATCTTTTTGTATGGCTTTGTTCCATGCCAGTAGGCCGTCGGCGTTATAGACCGTGTAGGTATTGGTGTTGCTGTCGTAGATGTAGCCCAAATCCTCGGCTGCGCCACTCTCGCCGCCGCCGTCAACCCAGTCACCGATAGTGCAACCCTCTAACGTCAAGCCGGTGGCGTTCACCTTGACGGTGTATTTATAGCGGCTGCCCGCTTCTAATACGACGTTGTTCTGTGGACGGAAGTAGAAGGTGCCGCTGCCGAGTTCCACCCGGATGAACGGCTTGCCTGCCGCAACGGTCTGCGGGGCGGTCAGTGCCTCGTAGGTGTTGCCGCTTGCGTTGTAGGTCTTGATGGCGGTCGGGTTGCCGTTATCGGCGGACAGGCTCACGAGGCTCACCGTGGCACCGGCGACGCTCGTGAATCCCGTGCCGGGCTTCAGTTCGATTGTCACGCGTGCCGTGCGGTGGGTAAATTCAAGTGTCGGGTTGTAAAATTCCACCTTCCGGTTCTCAGCAGAGATGAAGTCGCTGTTCTGGAAGTCAGCCAGTTTGCTTTGGTCTTCGGCCACCTTCACTGCAGGCATCTGTGTGATGTCGGCATTGTTGAAGGGCCACCATGCCGATACGGTAATCGGGTCGCGGCTGGTCCAGTAGTACGGGTCGTTCTCGCGTGAAAGCGTGGCACTCTTGAAATCGGTAGAAGCCGTTACGGTGTATTCCTTTACCGCATCGCCCATCTTGAGTGCCACGGAAGTGACGCCCTGCCAGTCGCCGTCCACAGCGGCACGGGTGGAAGGGGCTGCCAGCGGCGTTGCTTCTACAGACAGTCCTGTGGCACGGATGACGACGGGGTATTCACCTTCGGGCAGACGGTTATCGCCAGCAAGTTCGTCCTGCGTGCAGGCGGCGAGGGCGAACAGCAGTGCGGTGGCTGCGGGGATAAATAATCTATGTCTCATAATTCTTCATTCTAATCGATTAATTATTAAAATCCTACAGGTCAGCACCCACATCTCCACCGTCTATATCGTTCCACTTTGCAATGGTGGCTTCGCTGACTTCAAGGACTTTGTTGCGTACCTTGACGGTATAGGTATAGTTGTTGCCCGCCAGCAGTGCGCCATCGGGCATGGTGAGTGTGGCATGATATTCCTGACCTTTGTAATTCACAACCAACGGCAGGGATGCAACTGTCTGCGGGAAGAGGATGATCGATGACGTGAGATTGCCGTCTGCCAGATTCATGGTCAGTTCTCCGGTCTGTAGTCCGTTGTCTGCGGTGGCAATACCGTCGGCCGTGTTGAACGTACCGGTGAGTAACAATCCGTCCAGCGTGTAACGTTCAGGCTTGACCACGCTGAAATTCACGCCGTCGCCCGCCTCGAAGGTAAGGGTTATCTGGCTCATGCGGTGGTGGAAGGAGTTGTCTTCACCGCCTTTGGCGGTTTTGTCGGTGAAGCTTACTACCGGGTTGTTTTTGTCTCCCGTGGCTCCTGAAGCAAAGAGGAAGTCGATGGCAGGCTGGTTCTGCTGCGCCGTGACATCGGTCGTGGCTGCGAGGATGCCTCCCGCCGCGTTGTACGGATAGTAGGCGCGGAAAGTATGGGTCTTTGCATCTTCGATATAGATAACCTTTCCTTCTGCCTCAAATTTCCCGTTTTTCAGGATGAAAGGCACGTTGCCGTACTGGGAATCGTTGCCGATGTCGGTGATGCCGATACGGTCGCCGCCAGTCCAGGTGGTTCCGCTGGCACGGGTGGCGGGGGCGATGTCGGCGGTAAACTGGGCGGCCACGGGGTCACCGTTCAGGTTCTCGTTGTCGTTGTTGCAGGCTACCAGTGCGAGGGCGAGCATCGCAAGTGCTAAAAATCTTGTCTTCATTATATCTATAATTTTATTATTTAAATTCCATTTCAATAATTGCTGCACCTCAGCAAAATCAAAGCAAGCTTTGCTTCTGCGTTCGGTTTGCTAATTATTTACAAATCGGCATTTACATCATCACCTTTCACTTCTCCCCAGCCGTTGATTTCGGCTCCGTCCGCTTCCATGCCTTCAGGAGTCTCAACCAGCGTTCCGCCGAGGGTCAGCGATTCGCCCTTTCCGGTGTTGAACTCCTTGAGGGCTTCCGTAAGGTCGCTTTTCAGCGTGGTGGGGGTCGGGTTGCCGTCAGCATAGCGGATTTCACCCCTCAGCAGTTGTTCTGTTCCGGTCACACCCAGCAGCCGCACCGTGGCTTTCCACTTGCCGGCATCGTCACCTTCGGCTATCTTGGTGAAGGGCAGCACGACGTTCGAAGCGGCTCCGTAGGTATCGGTAGCGAAGTCGAGTGTTCCGGCTGCACCCGTCAGATGGGCAACAATCTCCGTGATGCGTCCGGCGGCATCACCCGTCGGTTTGATGATGAGCGTCAGTTCGCGTACCTGCTGCTTCAT
>ENA-OYAA01000291-OYAA01000291.1-human-gut-metagenome-genome-assembly--contig:-NODE-291-length-11050-cov-6.798545_pt1 | contig 11050 bp, 5 predicted proteins | sample MGYA00243426_ERZ652816 | MGnify/ENA primary metagenome ERZ652816 (study PRJEB26926, sample SAMN06164430) | human gut metagenome | biome: ENVO:00009003; feature: ENVO:2100002; material: ENVO:00002003... | reverse complement strand
GGAGATGTGTATAAGAGACAGAAACTACATGGATTGATAATAAAACTCCTGTTAATGCAGCTAACTTAAATAAGATCGAGAGTGCTTTATCAGATCTTTATACTAATGCTCTTAGTTCTTCTGAGATTTTAGAAGGAGATGGTATTAGAATTACTAATACTAGTTGTCAGTCAGATTGTTATGGTAATACTACAAAAGGTATTCAATTTTCTGTATCGGATCGTGTAATGCAGTCTGATTCTTGTAAAGGTATTGATATTGTAACAAATACCTTGGATATCCTTCAATTTGAAAAGGATAGATTATACCTATTCTTAGATCCAGAGAGAAAAACTTTGGTTAAGATGGTAATAAACGGGGTTACTATTTTTGAAGTGAAATAATAATGAGATGGAACGATAAAAACGGATACATCACATATAAACAAGCTCTTCAAAATATTAAATCATGTCTAGGGATAGCTAAGATAGATTATTCCATGAGATGTGAATTAGCTCCGTATATCACATATATCTTAAAATATATATCAGATAGATTAACTTTACTTCCGGAAGGATCAGATATCAAAACTTATATTCAAGAGTTTTTTGATATTCGAGATCATGGTGAAGCTAAGATTGTATTTTATGCTGTAGATGAACTTAGATGTGAACTTGGAATCGATAATGGTGAAATATACGTTGAAGGTTCTGAAATTCCATATAATGAGGATAGATTTATTTATGCATGGAGTAATGTTTTAACTGCTATGTTAGTTAGAATTTTATTCCAATATCAAAATCTATTAGCTCAACCTGATTCTAATGACTGCCCTTGTAATAATGAATGTGGAAGGGGACAGACTACAGCAGATTATGAATCTTGGAGTTCTGGTGTTTATCCAGAAGATGAAAGTTATTCTTACTATAATTATAAAGAAGTAAACAATACGGAATGGAGAACTAATAATGATGTTCCGGAGTGTACAAAATGTCTAAGACAATGAGTGATATAATTGTAAAAAATCAACTTCCTGAACCAACCGTAATTATTCTTAAAAATTCGGTAGAACAGGGAAAGGTGCCTACTCCAGAACAGCTTGAAGTAGGTGAATTAGGTTTAGGTCTTCATGCCGGAGAGGAAAGTATATGGGTCAAAAATTCTGATGGTGTAGTTGTAGATCTTAGAGTTCCTAGAGTTGATAATTTTTGGGGTGATTTTCTCCTTGAATATGAAACTCTTGAGGAATTTAATGCAGATCTAGAAGCCGGAAAAATTAGTGATACTTCGATAGCTTTCATCAAAGGATCTAGACAGGCTTGGACTAAAGGAACTTTCTTCGCATTATCGGAGGAAGAAATAAATAAACTGATCGATAGTAAAGTATTGTTATTCCCAAGTATGACTTCTGAATTAACATCAGAAAGTACATCTGAAGAAATAGCAGAAATTTTTGGTGGAGCAGAGAATTTTGTTAAGCTTACTGAAAAGATTAAAGATCAGATTTCAATTGCGTCTTTAAGAGTAGATTCTGGGAAAGCGATAGTTCCTGTATCTATTCAATCTAGTATTATAGAGTGTGAAACTCAGTGTAAAAATGTATTAGTTCTAGAGTGGATTTATTCAGGGAAATATTATTCAGAAAAGATTATCCTGAATAGTTTTACATCTGAATTCTCAGTTGAAAGAGAATTTACAGAATCTACTTTTATTGAGGTAGTAGAAAAAATAGATGAGCTTTTTAATACAAACTTAGAACTTGTAGAACCTAAGATTAATGGAACTTGGGATTTCTATAATAATGCATTCGAACCTATAACAATTACTCCAAGTCCAAATAAATATAATCCTGTAATTGAAAATGGATATAAGGCTGTTTTCAAAGGAGTTTATACATGGACAAGTGAAGATGGAAAGAAAGATCCTACTGGAGTTGTTAAGGGTTCATTCTGGGATACTCTTACAGGTACTGATGTTAGTTCTGATATAGTAACTAGTCCTTATTATACAGAAGATGCTACTATTTCTATTAAACTTGAAGCTCCTAAGACTGGTTTTATGGTTAGAGGAGAAGATGTTGTTAGAAGTACTGGCGTTTATGATTATACAGAAGATACTAGATCAGTAACATTCGCACATAGATTATTCTATGGTGTATCTACTAAGGGAAAAGACTTAGTAGAGTATGATATTAAATCTCTGAAAACATCTGAATTAATTACTGAACATCCTAAAAAGACTCTAGAACATTTTTCTACAGAAATGGATGAATATGCTATTTTTGCTTATCCTAAAGTTCTTGGTGAGTTAGATAGTATTTATCAGGATGGAATTCGTGTAATTAAGGCATTTAACAAAGTAGAATTAGAAATCACTAATGGTGCTGGTGTAGTAATAGATTATATAGTTTATGTTACTAATAATCCAGGTGCTTTTACTGATGTTGAGTTAGAATTTAAATAAATAGTACAATGGCGTTAAATTTTGCAGATAGATTAGTGTCCAACAATCCTAGTGCATATGGAATTGTTAGAGCTATAGAAGTTAGTGGACACAAAACAGTATCTTCTCTTTCAGCATTGTATAAAATTCCCGACTGTATTCTTTCTGATACAGGGGATAATTCTGGTAATGATTCTCTTGGACAATTGTGGTATGTAATTGATGCCAAAGAAGTTTATCAGCTTGTTAATTGGGAAAAAAGAAATGAAGCTGGAGGATGGAAACCATACTTATCTGGAGTAATTTCAGATGAAGCACTGGAAGAGATATTAAAGACTAAGCAAGATAAATTGATAGCCGGAGAAGGGATTAGTATCAGTGAGGATAATGTAATTTCTTGCACTATAGATACATCACTTTTCAGAATGGTGGATGAGCTACCTTCTTTGGAGGAAGCAGAGACAAATAAAATTTATCTTCTTAGAAAAGAAAATAATATCGGAGAACTTCAGAGTTATACTGAATATATAGTAACTATTAAGGTTGACGAAGAAGGGAAAGAAATAAAAGAATGGGAAAAGATCGGTGAATATGATTTATCTATTGAACTTGCTCCCTATCTTAAAATAGAAGATGCAGAAAAGACTTACGTAAAGAAGGAAAACATCGTAGATTCATTCGAAGGTGGTGATCCTAAAGAGCAAGTTTTATCTGCTGAAAAAGGAAAAGAACTTAAAGAACTCGTAGATTCATTAGAGGAAAGAAAAGTAGATAGTGTAACAGCTACTGAGGGAAAAGGAATCATAGTAGAAGGTACTCATAACGATCCTACTATTGGTGTTCTTCGTGATCCTGAGTCTGAAGGATTTTTTACAATCGAAGAAACAGGTCTTAAACTTAGTGGTGTTCAGGATGCTATTGATGAAGCAGTTGGTGAATTAACTGATAGAGTAGAACTTGAATCTGATGTAGTCTATAATATCAATGAAATATTTCCAGGTGAAGGTAAGGGAGAAAATGGAGATCAGTGGCACATCCAATATGCTGCTGCTAAATTAGATGCTTTCCTTCCAGCTGAAAAGAAAGTTCCAGGTATAAAAGTTAAGTTTATTAACTTAGACGGTAACTGGAGAACTTTCACTTTCAATGGTGGATATTTCTTGGATGGTAGAAACTGGAGTTATGATATCACTTCTAACGACTTCACTGAATTAGCTACAGAAAATCTTCCAACAGCTACTCCAGAATCAAATGGAGTAATGTCAAAAGAAGATAAAGCTAAACTTGATGGAATTAGTGAAACTATCAATAAAGATGTAGATGATAAGATTGCAGAAGTTAAAGAGACAATCGATAACTATACTGTAAATGGTTATAAAATTTCCACAAATCCATCTTTAGATAGAAATGATATCGGTCTTGGAAATGTTACTAATGACGCTCAGATAAAACGCTCTGAAATGGGTGTTCCTAAGGGTGTTGCTACTCTTGGAGAAGATGGTAAAGTTCCGGAATCACAACTTCCAGATTCAGTTCTTGGAAATGTTAAATATCAAGGAGTTTGGGATGCAGTTAATAATGTTCCTAAACTTGAACTTAACGATTTTGATTCCAATGGTCATTACTATATAGCTATTAATAAAGGCTCTCAATTTGGATATGATTTTGATCCAGGTGATTGGGTAATTAATAGTAATGGTAGATGGGTTAAAATTGATAATGTAGATTCAGTTAAGTCTGTAAATGGTCAGATCGGAATTGTTGAATTAGGTATAGAGGATATTCCTAATCTTAAGGAAACTCTAGATTCTAAAGCAACTAATGATGATTTCAATAGACACTTAACAGACTATAAGAATCCTCACAAGGTTACTAAAGATCAAGTAGGTCTGGGTAATGTAGATAATACAGCAGATAAGGATAAACCTATTTCTAATGCTACACAGGCATTAATTGATCAAACAAGAACCGTACTAGAAAATAAAATTTCTGAATTACAAACTAATACTGAGGCAGACTTAGAAGTATTTAGATCAGAGTTTGAGAATAAATTAGCCGAACTTGCTGCTAAAGAAGAAGCTGATATTGTTGCTGTTAATAATAGTCTGAAGGAAGCAAAGACAGAACTTCAGAATAATATTGATAACTTAGCATCAAAGACAGAAAATGATTTAACAGTTGCTAAGAAAGAGTTGGATAATAAGATCTCTGAATTATCAACTAAAACAGAATCTGATCTTTCTACTCTTAGAGCTGACTTAGAATCTAGTATTTCTGTAACTAAAACAGAGCTTGAGAAGAGTATATCTGAATTGGCATCTAAAACAGAAAATGATCTTAATACTGCTAAATCAGAACTTGAAAAAGCTATATCAGACCTAACTGCTAAAGAAGAAGCTGATATTGTTGCTGTTAATAATGCTCTTTCTGAAGCTAAGAAAGAATTAGAAAACAGTATCTCTAGTTTAGCATCTAAGACAGAAAATGATCTTAGTTTAGCAACAAAAGATTTGAATAATAAGATCTCTGAATTAGCTACTAAAACAGAATCCGATCTTTCTACTCTTAGAGCTGACTTAGAATCTAGTATTTCCGTAACTAAGACTGATCTAGAATCTAAGATCACTGAATTAGCAACTAAGACTGATGCTAAATTCCAAGCAACTGATTCTAAGATTGAAGCAACTAAGACAGAGCTTCAAACTAATATTGATAACCTATCTCATCGTCATGATGATGATATGAAAGATATTAGAAGAGAAATCGAAGAGGCTACTGCTGGTTCTAATGAAGCACTTAATACACACATCCAAGATAAGAGTAATCCTCATCAAGTAACTAAAGAACAGGTAGGTCTTGGTAATGTTACAGATGATGCACAGGTTAAGCGTTCCGAAATGGGTATGCCAGAAGGAGTTGCTACACTTGATGCAACCGGAAAAGTGCCTTCATCTCAATTACCTAGTTTCGTAGATGATGTAATCGAAGTAGATTCATTTGACTTACTTCCTGAAACTGGTGAAACTGGTAAGATCTATGTAACTAAGGATACTAACTTGACTTATAGATGGTCAGGCTCTCAGTATGTAGAAATTTCTGAATCACTTGCACTTGGAGAAACGTCTAGTACAGCTTACCCAGGAGACAAAGGTAAAGCTACTACAGACAAGGTTAATGCTCATACTTCAGACTACAATAATCCTCATAAAGTAGATAAAGCTCAGGTAGGTCTTGGAAACGTTGATAATACAGCTGACCTCGATAAACCAGTATCTAATGCTACACAGGAATTAGTAGATAATACTAAGAAAGAGCTTGATACTAAGATAGATAATCATACTTCAGACTTTAACAATCCTCATAAGGTAACAAAAGAACAAGTAGGACTAGGGAATGTTGATAATACAGCTGATATTAATAAGCCTGTATCTGTAGCACAACAAGCTTTAGTAGATTCTACAAAGGCAGAGTTGAAGAAAGATATTGGTGATATTGAAAAAGATGTTACTAATCACATAGCTGACAAGAATAATCCTCATGAAGTAAATAAACTTCAGGTAGGTCTTGGAAATGTTGATAATACATCAGATATCAATAAACCTGTATCTATTGCACAACAAGCTGCTTTAGATAAACTTAAGAGTGATCTTGAATCTATTATAGGTTCTACAGGAACAGATCTTAGTGCTCACTTGAAAGACTTTGATAATCCTCATAAGGTTACTAAAGATCAGGTTGGACTTGGTAAGGTGGATAACACTGCTGACCTTGAAAAACCTGTCTCTGTAGCAACTCAAGAGGCAATCAATGCTGTTCAGTCTAATCTTGATAAGACCAATATTTCATTAGAGAATCATATTGCAGATAAGAAGAATCCTCATGAAGTAACGAAGGAACAAGTAGGTCTAGGTAATGTAGATAATACATCTGACTTAGATAAACCTGTTTCTCATTATCAACAGGATGCTCTTGATGAACTTGAAAGAAGACTTCAAGGTTCTATTGATGGTTCTGGTTCTGATCTTAGTGCTCATATTTCAGATTTTAATAATCCGCATAAAGTAACTAAGGATCAGGTTGGACTTGGTAATGTAGATAATACAGCTGACAAGGATAAACCTATTTCTGATGCTACACAGAAAGCTTTGGATAGTATTAAGACAGAAACTAATACTATTATCGAAACTCATATTGCAGATAAGAAGAATCCTCATGAAGTAACGAAGGAACAGATTGGATTAGGTGAAGTAACAAATGATGCTCAAGTAAAACGTTCAGAGATGGGCGTAGCTGGGGGAGTTGCTACACTTGACCAAGAAGGCAAAGTTCCTAGTTCTCAATTACCTAGCTTTGTAGACGATGTTATTGAAGTTGCTACCTTAGATGAATTACCTGCAACTGGAGAGGCTGGTAAAATCTATGTTACTAAAGACACTAACCTAACCTATAGATGGAGTGGTTCTAAGTATGTAGAAATCTCAGCGTCTTTGGCTCTCGGTGAAACATCTAGTACTGCCTATGCTGGTGATAAGGGTAAGGCAACAACCGATTCTCTTAATGCACATTTGGCAGACTTTAACAATCCTCATAAGGTAGATAAAGCTCAGGTAGGTCTAGGTAATGTAGATAATACTTCAGATAAGGATAAACCTGTATCTGATGCAACCCAACAATTAATTAATGAAGTTAAGGAATCTATTAATAGCGGAAATACTACTATTACAGATAACTTAACTAAACATATAGAAGATTACAATAATCCTCATAAAGTAACGAAAGATCAAGTAGGTCTAGGTAACGTTGATAATACTTCAGATAAAGATAAACCTTTGTCTGATGCAGCTAAAGAAGCTATCAACGAGGTTAAGACTCTAATTACTTCTTCTGGAACTGACTTAAGCAATCATATTAAAGATTATACAAATCCTCATAGAGTAACTGCAGAACAAGTAGGTCTCGGAAATGTAAATAATACTTCCGACCTTGACAAACCTATTTCTAATGCTACTCAGAAGGAACTTGATAAACTTGACGCTAAGATTGATAAGATTAATACAGATCAGGGAACAGATCTTAGTGCTCACTTGAGAGATTTCAGTAATCCTCATAAAGTAACTAAAGAACAAATTGGACTCGGAAATGTAGATAATACTGCAGATCTCGATAAACCAATATCTACTGCTACACAAAAAGCAATTGATGATGCCAAAGCAGCTAATAATACTGCTTTAGATAATCATGCTAATCGTACAGATAATCCTCATAAGGTAACTAAGGATCAAGTAGGTTTAGGTAACGTTGATAATACAGCCGATATTAATAAACCTGTATCTGTAGCACAGCAGAATGCTCTTGATACTTTATCTAATAGTTTAAATACAGCTATTAATAATCACGTAGGTAATACTAATAATCCTCATCAAGTAACTAAAGAACAAGTAGGTCTCGGAAAAGTAGATAATACATCTGACTTAGAAAAGCCTATTTCAGTAGCAACTCAAAACGCTATTTCTGAAGTTGTTTCTAATCTGGATAAACATATTGCAGATAAGAACAATCCTCATGAAGTAACAAAAGAGCAAATTGGACTTGGTAGAGTTGATAATACATCAGACCTCGAGAAACCTATTTCAACAGCTACTCAGGTTGCTCTTGATAAGAAGGCTGAACTTGGACCTGATGGAAAAATACCTGAAAGTCAATTACCTGAAAGAACAATGCATAGTTTGTTCTATAAGGGTACTTGGGATGCTGAAAGGAATTTACCAACACTAGCTAATGGAGATAAGGCACAAGATGGTGATTACTATTTAGTTAATAATGATGGTGAGTCCTTTGGATATAAATTCATGGTAAATGATATTATATTCAATGCCAGTGGAATTTGGTATAGAATGATGGGCTCTAATAAGAGAGATAATCCTACTGAATTTAAGATTACTAAATTCACAGCAGATAGAACTTTATTAGAGAGAGGTGAATCAACAGAAATTACTCTTGAATGGGAATATCAATTGACCCCAAGTGGACAAATTAATTTCCAATTCATAGATACTCATGATATTCCTGTTGAGGAACGTACTTATAAGATTACTGCCACTGGAGGACAAACATTCACATTGAGAGGTTCGTATCTAAGTGAAGTTGCAACAGCTACTTTAACGATTGATACAGCTGATAAGGTTTATGTAGGTGCATCAAGTAATTCTGCTCCTACTGACTCTGACTTTATAGCAATGAATTCTTTCTTCTCCTTCGGTGATAATGAATTCCCATTCACTCCTATTGATTGTTCAGGAGGTAAGTATATTTACGTAGCAATTCCAACAGAAGAGTATAGTAAGTATAGAATCTATTGTAATAATTATCCTGTTGATGATGTAACAGTATACTCTAGACGTATAACTAACATCTTTACTGGATATACTGATTATACAATTACTAAACTTGCTAATCTCTATCATGGAATACTAAATATTGAAGTTAAATTAATTGATAAAAGATAATGCCAGAAAATAATTTAAAAGGAACGGTACTCTATTCGGGTATCGTTCCCACCAATACTTCTGACGTATATCCAACACATTCAGCCATTTATGGTATGGGAGGCTTCCGTTCAGTTAAAACAATAGCTGAGCGGGATGCTATTCCTGTAGAGCGACTAGAAGTAGGAGCTAAAGTATTGGTATCTGAACAAGAAACTGGATATTACGTTGAATCAATAGTAGATGGAAAAGTAAATTGGCAACTTGATACTTATTTATTTGCTGATAAACTCTTAGCATCTCCAGTTATCTCTGGTACTTGGAGTTTTAAAAATAATGCTGGTACAGAGGTTACAAATACAGAAGTTGGTGTTAGTAACGTAAATGCTAGTTCTATTACTATCGAACGAGGATATAAAGCAAAATTTGTTGGAAGTTTTAAATGGACTAAGACAACTACAAATAAAGCCCCTACTTCATGTAGTGGTGACTTAGGGACAACTTTACCTTCTAGTGATGTTGCTTCTCCAACAACTACTATTGATAATATTGCTGCTTCCAGAGTAATTAAAGAAACCTTAAGTGCACCTAAAAAAGGATTCATGGTTTCTGGTAGTTCTGTAGTTGTTGCATCTGGAAATGATACGACATCTGCACAATTTAGTATCAATGTATGGTCTAGACAGAGATATGGTGTAACTACTTCAGCTACTCCTACACAAGATGATATTAAAGCTATGACTGGAACAAAATTAGTCAATGCTAGAACTTTATCAGTTTCTGGAGTTACTGCTGATGGAACTCAATATTACAGTTATGCTTACCCAAAAGACTTAGGAGCTCTTACATCAATTGTTCAGAATGGAGCAGCACCTGTTTTGGAAGACTTTAATAGAACTGAAGTGACTGTAACAAATGGTGCAGGTGTAAATATCGTTTATTATGTATACACCTCTAAATATAAAGGTGCATTTCAAAATGTTAAACTAGATTTTAAATAATTAAAGATTAGAATACAATGGCTAAATACCCAGCGCAGCTTCAGTCTGCGAACTTAAATGAATTCGGTATTGTCTATGCCGATGAAGTACAAGGCCATAAAACAGTTGCTACTCTGAGTGCACTTTATGCTATTACAGACCCAATTCTTAGTAAATCTGTAGTAAATACAGGAAATGATGCTATTGGACAAGAATGGTATGTGATATCAGAGGGTTGTTACTATAGACTTGACAACTGGGCTAATAGACATAAAGCTTCTGGGTGGACTAAAATTCAAGTAGTAGATACTGAATTTAATAGTTTGTCTACTCATGGAGCTGATAAGATAAAAAATTTCACAACATCACCATCGACAGTAACTCTCAACTATAATACGTGGAGATCATCTACTGTAAATGCTGATGGAACCGCTGTAATAAACGCTGCTACACAATCTGCAGCGGGAGTCTTAAGCGCAGCGGATAAAACTAAAGTTGACCGAATCACAGGTACTAATCATGTTATCTCTCAGCCTACTACAACAGCTACCTCAAGAGTAATTACTATAACGGGTATAAATCCTACAGATAATAAAGCAGTTTCTAGTTCTATTACTCTTCCAGAAGTATCAGAAACTCAGGCAGGCCTTGCAAGTGCATCTGATAAGAAGACTCTCAATGCTATTAAAACTCTTAGGAAATCTTCTCACTTAAATGATGGTAATTGTTGGACTAGAACAGCTTCTAATGTAGCTATAAACTTCACTTGTACTGATGTTAGTGGTAATTCTACAGATACTGACGCAAAAAGTGAACATTCTGTTGATATTGGAGCTGCATCATCTACTCTTGCAGGGGTAATGACTTCAACCGATAAGACTGAACTTGACAGAATAACCACAGCGAATTTTGCTTTAGGTGCAGTTACGCCAGCAGCTTCAAGTGTAGCTATCGCAGCAACAAAAACAACTATTTCTACAGGAGTTAGTGCAGCAAACAATATAACTCTTCCCGCTGCAACTGCTAGTGTAGCTGGTGTTATGACTGCTGCAGATAAAGTAAAGCTTGATACTACTCTTCCTAACTTAATTAACTCTAATAAAACAACTATTGATAATTATACCTGTCTCTTATACACATCTCCGAGCCCACGAGACATCTCAG
>ENA-OYAA01000289-OYAA01000289.1-human-gut-metagenome-genome-assembly--contig:-NODE-289-length-11103-cov-7.097484_pt1 | contig 11103 bp, 7 predicted proteins | sample MGYA00243426_ERZ652816 | MGnify/ENA primary metagenome ERZ652816 (study PRJEB26926, sample SAMN06164430) | human gut metagenome | biome: ENVO:00009003; feature: ENVO:2100002; material: ENVO:00002003... | reverse complement strand
ACATCGAATTGCATGCAAGCATGCATCGATGATACCTTTTGACCCTTTAATCATAATATTGTTGTAATCGCTGCCGGTCACACTGCAGTGCAGGCAGTAACGTTAAATAGCTCTTGTATATTTCTTAAGCCACTGAGCCTCCTCATCATTCAAAAATGGTGAAACAAGCTCATAAACTCTAGCATGGTAAGCGTTCAGGTATCCCTTTTCCCTGTCTGTCATCTGATTTGGATCAATCGCATCGAGATCTATCGGTACATAGGTCAGATTCTCAAAATACATGAACTGGCCATACTCATTTTTCTCACCCTTTCGGCAGATAAGCTCATTCTCTGTACGAATACCGAATTTGCCCTCTAAATAGATGCCCGGCTCATCTGTAGTGACCATGCCCTCTTCTATCACACGCTCTGCAGTTCTGCCCGGGTACTGCTTCCAGTGAAAGCTGTTTGGTCCCTCATGCACATTGAGCACATAGCCCACACCGTGTCCGGTACCGTGATTGTAGTCCATGCCAATCTCCCACAAAGGCTCTCTTGCCAGAATATCAAAATTAAGGCCCGAGCAGCCCTCCTTAAACTTTGCATTTGCCAGGTTCATATTTGAGCGGCACACTCTCGTAAACATATCCTTCATCTCGTCAGTCACAGGGCCTAGTGCAAAGGTCCTCGTGATATCTGTGGTTCCCTCCAGATAATGTCCGCCTGAATCAACCAAAAGAAGACTCTCAGGCTTAAGCTGCCTGTCAGACTCCTCCGTTGCAGAGTAATGCACAATAGCACCATGATCAGCATATCCGCATATTGTGGCAAAGCTCAAATCAAGAAAGCCCTCCTGCTCAGCTCTAAGCGATGCAAGATAATCTGAAGCCGAAATCTCTGTCATGGATATCTTACCTATATTTGTCTTAAGCCAGTACATGAACTTGCACATCGCAACTGCATCCTTTAAATGCGCCTTGCGCAGATTTTCAAGCTGTACTTCATTCTTTACGGCCTTCATGACAACTGTAGGATCCTCCGCATCAATCACCTTAACACCATCCGGCAGGCTGTCGCAGATGCGGTAATTTACAATCAATGTATTTAGAAGCACTGTCTCTTTTTCATCAATATGCTTCACATATTCATAAAAATCATCGTAAGGTCTTGTCTGTATACCATTCTTATCGAGGTATGCCTTAAGAGTCTCTGTCACAACCTCTTCCTGCAAAAACCATATGCAGCTGTCCTGTGACAGTGCCAGGTATGAAAGCACTACAGGCACATAGCTTATGTCGCCTCCCCTGACATTTAAAAGCCAGGCGATATCGTAAAGTGATGACATCAAATGAAGGGTTGCACCCTTTTGTGCCATCTGCTCTCTGACTCTTTTAAGCTTTGAGCTTATATCCTCACCGGTATATTTATTGTCAAAAATCATGACAGGTGCCTTTGACATAGGTGGTCTGTCAGTCCATATGAGGTCAATCAGATCCTCATTTACGTACATGCTGCCGTGCTTTTCTTTTGCGATTTCTGAAAGTCTTTTGCCCCATGCGGCATTTACCACTCTGCCGTCAAAGCCTATTACACCGCCATCCGAAAGAGTATCCTTTATATACTCATCAACTGTCGGTACGCCCTCCTCGCCAATCTTAAAGAGCTTTACAGTGGTATCCTTAAGCTGCGCAGCCGCCTGCACAAAATACCTGCCGTCTGTCCATAGTCCGGCCTCATCCATAGTGATGACTGCGGTTCCTGCTGAGCCCGTGAAGCCTGTAATATATTTGCGTGCCTTAAAATGCTCTCCTACATACTCTGACTCATGAAAATCAGCAGTAGGTACAACATACAGCGAAATGCCCCTCTTTGCCATCTCGCTTCTCAATGCTTTTAATCTATCCTGTATCATTTTATTATGCCTCTTTAAATTCAAAAAATTTTGTATCTAATTCCGGATACATTCTCTTTAATGAGATTGGTTTGCCGGATTTGTTCAAAAAGCAGTGACTGCTTTTTGCAGTGGTGCGAAGCTCGCCTGTCTCCTTGTCCTTCATGACATACTCAAGCTCCATCTTGATTCCGTTATACTTAAGCAGCTTTGTGTAGATGACGACCGTATCATCGAAATGTACCATACTGTGATACTCTACCGATATCGACAGCACCGGACTTATGATTTCCATATCCTCCATCTGCCTGTAGTTGAGTCCTATCTGATCCATCAAATCAAGTCTTGCTTCTTCCATCCACTTGACATAGTTTGAATGGTGGATTATACCCATCTGATCTGTTTCATAATACTTTGCGTGGTGCTCGTAAGGACGGATTCTAAGTTCACCTTGTGAGCCGGCAATCTGTAACTCATTGTTTGCCATAAAAACTTCCTCCATTCATATTTTGGTCTTATTTCTATTATGCCACATTGGACAGCTAAATTCAACGACTTGACCGTAAAATATAAGCCGGCTGCTACCTGCGTATCATGCTGTAGCAGTCTCTGCATATATTGCGCGAATTTCCAATCGGAAGTATTCTTCCGCAATATCGGCATCTGATAATATACTCATCCTTGCTCTTTGATAGAAGCTGCATAATCTTTGCCTGTGTTTTGTCGCGCTCGTTTTCAAGCCAGTCATCCTCCACAATTTTGCCCATGCGGACTGAAAACTGATAGTACAAATCAAGCTTTTTGTAATAGGATTCGTATTTCATGAGTCCCTGATACTTTGAATGCTTATCAGGCTTGTCGAGAGAGATATCAGATGTATACGACATGCAGTAGCGCAGCCATTGTCTGACAAGCTCCCTGTCCTTTATATCTATAGGACATGTAATCATCTTATAAAGCAGATATTTGTCATCAAAATCTGCGATAAAGTATCGCTCCTTATACGCATATCCATACAAAAACAATATCTCATCGACATTGATTTTCCTAAACGGTGCTGATGGCTTTGCCTCATGCCAGAGCTTAATTATCGCATCAAGCGGCGCATCCATTGTAAGGAGCACCTGCGGGAAGCCAAGACTTACTATATCAATATCCTGCTCCGGTATATTTAGCGTATTCTTCAGATAATTCAGATTCTTTTGTCCCAAAGCTGTCACATAGCCTGTATCATACAGACCAAATCTGCCTGCACGGCCCGCTATCTGTTTTATCTCAGAGATGACAAGCGGACGTCTTGATACTCCATCAAACTTTTCCACCTCCAGAAATACAATTCTTCTGACCGGCAGATTGAGGCCCATTCCTATCGCATCTGTTGACACGACAACCTGTGTCTTTTTCTCATTAAAAAGCGCCATCTGCCTGCGCCTTATTTCCGGTGGCAGACTTCCGTATATGACACTTGGCTTTATGCCGTTTTCCTCCAGACGCCCTGCTATATTGAGTACCGACTTCTTTGAAAAGACGATAAAGGCATCGCCCTCTCTCACATCCTGTGGAAATGAAAAAGGCTTATCCTCCAGCTTTAGAGCTGTCTTTCTCTCATACTCCCTTATCTCATACTCGTCGTGGCACAGATTAATCAGATGAATGACTACATCCTTTGCCACCGGACTCATGCATATATGAATCTCTCCTGCAAGTGTACCAAGAATTGCCCTGGTCCATGAATGTCCCCTGTCATCATCTGCAACCATCTGTGCCTCATCAATCACTGCGATATCATACTCCTTATCACAGTCAAGCATCTCCACTGTCGATGCTGTAATTCTGCTGTCTGATACCTCAAGACACTCCTGGCCTGTAAGCATGGTGCATGGTATGCCTGCATCATTCATCTTCTCATATACCTCAAGTGCCAGAAGTCTAAGAGGCCCCAGATAAACTCCGTTTTGCGCCAGCTTAAGCCTCTCAAGCGCCTGATATGTCTTACCGCTGTTAGTCGGGCCTATATGGAGTATGAAGCGCCTTTTCATGCTCTGTGCTTTTGGAAACTCAAGCTCCGGCCGTGCCGGAACAAGCGTGACAATCTCTCTTCTAAGCTCCTTGCTGCGGTACTCATTGTAAAGCGCCTTCATGCTCTGTGTACATATCGCACCTATATACTCCTTGCGCAAAAGCTTTAGAAAATCCTCTGTGAGATACTCTGCCTCATTCTCATCAAACTGCTCCATATCCACCCTGACGAGCTGCGGAAGGATTTCTCTATTTAAAATCTGTCTTGCATTCTTATTGTTGGAATAGTAGGTAATCAATGCAAGCCTTTTTATTTCCTGATGCAGCTTGTCGAGTGCTATTGTCTCGTTTTTTGAAAATCGCGCATATTTAATTGATTTTGCTTTACTATTGAGCCTGTGAATATAGTGTGTCAGCTTTACAGGCTTACCTGTACTTCTCTTCGCATTCTCCCTGTACTGGTCAACATAAAACTGTACCAGTACCTCTTCAAACGATTTTTCCATATATGTGTGTTATCCTCTTTATTTGTATACACCGTTAAGAGTCACCTCAAACGTAACATCCTTTCCGGCTAGTTCTGTATTTGTCTTATAATCATCCGGGAATTTAAGGTTTAAATCAAAGGTTTCTCCCACCTTGTGACCTACCACTCCGTCCTCAAAGCCATCTATATAGCTGCCTGAGCCGAGCACCAGGTCTGTGCCCTGTCCATCAGTGCTTCCACCCTCGAATTTTTCACCGTCCATATATCCGGTGTAGTCAATATTTACCTTATCTCCGTTTTCCGCAACCGTGTCAGCCTCTGTATTAAGTGTTGCTGCCTCGGTCTGTGAATCACTGCTTTGTGTCTCGGATGCCTGAGATTCTGTGGTCTGTGATGCAGCTTCTGTACCGTCAGTGCCCTTTGACGATGAACCTCCCGATGTCGCAACTGCCCAGATTAGCACTATGACTACCACAACGACTGCCACTACCGGCACCCAGAATTTCAGCAGATTCACAACCTTTGCCTTCTTTTCTGCCTTCTCTCTCTCGATTCTTCTTTTTTCCTGTGCGATTTTTTTGTTTTGTTTGTTCATTTTGTTAATCTCCTGTTTTATTTTTATTATTGAATTATACTATTACAATTTGAACATTCTGTGTTTCGCATAAATGAACAGTATGCGTTGTCTGTCAGTGCATTCGCTATCTGTCACTGTTCGCTTTAAACTTTAAACGGCTGCGTCTCTTAACTATTTGACGCAACAATAAAAGCAGTAGAAAAACACCCACACAGCCTGCGCTTATAGCTGCACCTGCCTTAAGCCCCGGTGTCTCATAATAAAGCTCTATCTCATGCTCTCCCTCATCCAGATGAATGCTCACAAAGGTATCTGAAAAATCCTCATACTCTACATCCTTCCCATCCACCTTCATAGTCCATCCCTTTTCACTCGGAATAGAAAGTACAAGCTGTCCTGCCTGCTTCACATCAATGTGTCCTCTTATGTGTGTATCTGAAAAATCATCCACCGAGAGTGTCTGCTCATTGAGTGTATTGTAAGCACTCTCAACTGCAGCAATAGAAAGCTCGTATACATTAAATCGTACAGCATCGGCATCAGTGTTTGTGACGGAAACTGTCTCCCCCGCCTTCACATATCCCAGGTCAAACAGATACCTGTGAGTGGTCTTCGAGTATGTGGTCTCATACTCTCCGTGGCTGAATGTCAGACTGTCAGTGCTGCACGAATCGTATGCCGCATAATAATATCCGTCATGGTCAAAGGTGAGAGTCGTAGTTCCCGGATTTTCGTCCTGAGTGCACTCTGTCAGGGTCAGCGTATCATCTGCTGCACCAAGGAGCCTGCCAAGGGAATTAATCGAATAGATTTTCGACGACGAGGATGGTTTCCACGCATCAATCACTCCCTCATCCATCATAAAACCAAGCGGAAGTGTGTAGTTATTCCGATACAGATAGTGATTTCCACATTTTCCCACAAGTGTAGTCAGCTCATTCTGTGGCTGTATGGATTTTGTAACCATATATCTGACCGAAAGCATGGCTGACGTGACAGGTGTGGCACCGTTATAACAGTAGAAATTCTTGCCTCCCTCCATATAAAGCGCCTGATAAAAATGGCTCACATTTATATTCATCAGGGAAGAAAACTGTGTTCCAGAAGCATAGCCGTATCGTGTGTCATCATTTTTAGTTAGTCGGCCTGTATCCTCAACCCTGTAAAATGGTACATCGTCGTCAGCTGCATCCTCTTTTGCCAGCTCCAGTGCCTTTTGCATATCGTCCACATTGGCATTGTAGCTGCTTCTACCGGTACATCCAAGTCCTGTCACAGCCATATTGACAGCCAGCTCCACAATCGCAATACCGCATGTTATGACCATCAAAAGCTCCCTGTTTTTCCTTGCTGCAAGCTTTAAAAGTACTGTCATAATGCCGTACAGCGCAACAAACAATATGCTTATGATAACTGCATAATACTCTGTCACATCCTCATCGGCAAACATCGTGCTTACTGCCATAAGCGCCGATGCAAATACCACTGCCACGCCAATATGCCACAGTCTTATGCCACGCCACTTTCTTACTGTAGCATAGCCTATGGTCAATACAAGAAATGCATACAGATACGACTGTCTGCCAGGCAGCGAATCCGGAAAATGCAGTCCGTGCCATATAAAATCAAGCTGTTTATTGGCAAAGCTTGCCATGAAAAACAACACAAACAATACGGGAGCTATTTTTTTCTTCCAATTAATCCTTTTATTGAGCACAAACAGTATCAAAAGCATCACACTAAAGGCTCCGGCATACAGATTCGGCCAGTTCTCTGCACCCTCATAGACGCTTGCTGTCGTGCACATCCTGCCGACCTCTGATAAGAGATTAAAATACCACTCTATCTGCTTTGGAAACTCGATGCCCGACGAACCGCTGTAGCTTAAAATGATAAGCTCCGGGATGATCAGCACCATCGCAGTGCCTCCAGCCAAAAGCGAGTAAACGGCAAATCTCACAATTGCAGCCATTTTACCGCCCTTTTGCGTAAAGAAAAGCCATGCAAACCAGAATACCAAAAAGATGCAAAGCATGATGCTCAGATAATAATTTGACAATATACAAAGTGCCAGTGATACATAGTAAAGCACCGGCTTTTTGTCCCGCACAAGCTTCTCAAGTCCTACTATCGCAAGCGGTGCAACCGCCACAACATCCATCCACATGACATCCCAGCTATACGCAGCTACAAAGCCGGAAAGCGCATATGCCGTAGAGAAAACAAATGCCGGCACAAATGTATTATCGTGATATCTGTTATCCTTTCCAAGAAGTACAAAGTGCTCCTTCAAAAAATAAAAAAATGTTGCTCCGCTAAGCGAAATCTTAAAAATGATTAGCAGCTCGATAAACTCAATAATATGGCTCTTTGGAAAAAGCACCACAAGCCAGTTTAACGGGCTCGCCAGATAATAGGCAAATACCGATACAAAATCACTGCCAAGCCCGATATTCCATGTATACATGAGGCTCGCACCATTTCTTAGCTTCTCCCACAGCTCATTAAAGAAAGGCAGATACTGGTGATACAAATCCATATGCAAAAGGCAGTAATCGCCAAATGGATATACACCATTTCCTATACAGATGATTATACATATGAAAAACGGAATTAAAAACGCTGTCAAAAGTGGATGCTTTTTAACAAAATTCATCACTTATCCTCCCAGTCAAACAGTCTGTAATATTGCATAAGCTTATAATCGTTTAGCATATCCGAATCGGCCTGCTTATTTTTGCTGCCGGTTGCCTTGTCTGATTTATTTGATGCTTTATCTAATGTCTTATCTGCAGTTTTATCCGTGCGTACCGCTGATATAATTGGATACTCCTCCTGCAGCTTTAGCAGAAAACTCTGATAGTCATTTGTCGGCACACCTGCCGCTTTAAGTACGTTTGCAGCCAGATAATTAACGCTCGTGTCTTTTCCTGCAGCCTCATCAATATCATAATTTGCCCAGATAACATACGGCACCTGATAGCGCAGCTTAAGCTCTTCATTTGATAAATTATTATAATCCATGCCGTTTGCTGCAAGAACAGAGCTTGCCACAGTATCATTTGGCTGATGATCACCGAAAAATACCACTATAGTTTTCTCATCCACATTTGAAAAATATTCAATGAGGCTCTTTAAATCCTCATCTGTCAGCTTAATCAAAGAAAGATACTGGTCAAGTGCAGAATTATTGAGCTTATCCGCTGTCACCGTATTGTCAAAGCCGTAGTAGGTATCCGTGTATCCACCATGGTTTTGCATAGTGACATTGAATATAAATGCCGGCTGACCATCCGGTTTGTTCTCATAGGTCTCAATAATCCTGTCAAAGGATGTCTCATCACTTATATATTTGCGCACAAACCTCTGATTAGAATAATCCTGCATAAACGAAAGATTGTCAAATCCCAAAAGAGGATAGACCGTATCCCGGTTCCATCCACTGCCATAGTACGGATGCTGTGCATACGTTGCGTAGCCTATGCTTTTTAAATAGCTTGCAAGGGAAGGTGTCGTGCTCTTTATATACTGCTGATAAGGAATACTTCCTACCGGAAGAAAAGCCATCGTATTGCCTGTCAGAAACTCAAACTCGGTATCGGCGGTATTTCCACCACATACAGACGTATTCAGATATCCTGTTATAGTGTTCTCATTGCCCTTTTCAAGACTGTGCACAAACGGCATATAGTCTGTATTTGTATCAAAATCACCGAGCACTGACAGGTCTGAAAATGCCTCATCCATCACAACTATAATATTCGGATAATCACTTTTATCTGTAATTGCAGTATTATTAGCTGCATTATTAGTTGCATTATCTTTATCAGCATCTTCATCTATAGTGGCAGAATTATCTGAGGCGGCAGCTGCATCTGAATTATCATCTGTACCGGCATAGCTGTCAAGCAGCTCCTTAGCCTTCTGTCTGCTATACCCGTCAGGCTTATCAACCGCCACAAACTTAAGATCCATCGCAAAGGTCACCGCCATTCCATTCACCTTTGTCATATATGCAGGTGTAAATAGAAACGGATACAGGTAATTGTCCGTCTGGAAATCCTCATCCTGCAGGGCATTCACAAACAGGCACATCACAAGTAATCCAAGCACTGTCGGAATTAGTCTGAACCTGAATTTCCACTTAATTCTGAAATCAACAAAATGCATCAGCATAATAAGAGCTATAAATATAACTGTAACAACAACTACTCCTGCAGTCGGTGCGAAATCATAATTGGATGCAACACTTGTCGCCGTACCAATTGAAAAAATATCCCACGGAACAAAAGGAGTCGAGCGGAAAAGCATAACATAATGATTAATCAGTCCAAAAACCATGGCCACGATAAAAACTGCACGAAGTGCCCATTTCGCCCTGCCCGTAACAAAATAAAGAATCCAGGCAATCAGCTCAAACAAAATAATATTAAAAAATGCCGCCATAAATCTGACTTCTTCAAAAGGATTATGTTCGTAGAACTCCATAAGATAAAAAGCCGCAATCGGAAAAATCGAGAATAATACAACATTGAATATAATTTCATATTTTTTATAAATCTTTTTTATCATCATAATGCTCCTGTTTGCTATCTTGTATTACAGCCTATATGGCAGATTTTTGGGTACCTTTTTGGGCAGATTTTTCTTAAAAGTACCCTAATTTTTTTAATTTTTTGAAAGATTGTAAGTAAAGAAAAACCCCGCAAACCCTTGATTTTACTGAAAATCTTGGATTTACGGGGTTTTGCAAATAGTGCCGGCAGTGGGACTTGAACCCACACGGGCTTGCGCCCAACAGATTTTGAGTCTGCATCGTCTGCCATTCCGACATGCCGGCGTCTTACGAACAGTCAATATTTTATCACAATTATTGACTTCATGCAACTAAAATTTGTAATTTCAATATAAATTTCAATGCAATTGTGACTGTTTACGCCTAACAGTGTGACCAGCAACGATTACAGCTATTATAACAATATATTATTAGGGTGAAAATACTAGACTATTTTGCTACTTTTTTTCTAATTATATATCCGATAAGAATAATAACAGCACTTGTTATGACACTTCCATAAAATGTCATTCCCCTGCACAAAAGCTCCATATTCGCTGCATTTCTACCAACAAGCTGTTTAAACCCATCAATCATAATATAATCAGCCACGCCCATAGCACCGGGTATCGGCACACAATTGGAGCCCATCGCCACAAAACACTGTATCACACTCACATCAACTGCCTTATTTACGCCTTCGCCGACTGCCATAAAAATCATAAACGATACCAAAAGCTGTGAAACTCTCTGCATTATATTCCAAAAGAAAATCTCGATGAGAAGCCCGGTCTGCCCTGTGATACTGTTTGAACACTCCTGATATTCTTTCATAGTATTTTTAAGCTTTATTCGAAGCCTGTCACCATGCCGTATTATATGTATTTTTTCAAAAAGCCGGATAAGACTATCACAAATTGAGTATAGTATGCTTCCCTTCCTTAGCAGCATATAAAATACAAGAGCCAGAAAAATCAGCACCACAATCCCCAAACATATAAATATCCGCGAAATACCTGAGAAATTTTTCAGCAATGGATACTTAAAAATCATGCATAGTAAGCCAATTGTTAAAAGTGAAAGTGTATACATAACAAGATTAATCAGCAGGGCCACTGTAGCAGCATAGCCCGGTATGCCATCCCTTATCATGAAATACGCACTGGCTGGCTGTCCTCCCGATGCCGATGGTGTAATAGCCGAAAAATACACATCAGCTCCACCATACACAGTACCATCAATCGCGCTGGTTTTATACCCAAAGTGTCTTGCCATGCGTACAAGAGCAAAGCCTTCAAACCAAATAAACCCAAACGTACAAACAAAACTCATAAAAAGCCAGCCTTTATTTGCATTTATGATAAAACTCATAAGAATTTCAAACGAAAAATGCTTGCTCTGTGAGACAACAGTCCATATGCTTAAGATAGCTATAAAAACAGAAGCTATCGCCCAAAATATCTTTTTTCTGTCCATTAAATCTAATCCCCTTAAAAAAAACTGGTAAAGTGAATTATGAAAATACACCATACCAGTTTATTGTAGAGAATATATATAACCTGTCTCTTATACACATCTCCGAGCCCACGAGAC
>ENA-OYAA01000282-OYAA01000282.1-human-gut-metagenome-genome-assembly--contig:-NODE-282-length-11276-cov-3.483290_pt1 | contig 11276 bp, 10 predicted proteins | sample MGYA00243426_ERZ652816 | MGnify/ENA primary metagenome ERZ652816 (study PRJEB26926, sample SAMN06164430) | human gut metagenome | biome: ENVO:00009003; feature: ENVO:2100002; material: ENVO:00002003... | reverse complement strand
TCGTTTTGTCAAAATCGTAAACATTCATAATATGCAAATTCCTTTTTAGTTTTGCAAATAATTTTTGACATTCAATTCTTAACAGAAGAGAACATCTCCACTATGATTATAATATGAGAAGAAAATTTTTGCAACATTTCCCGTTAATTAGCTCATTTTGACTGATTATCCAAAGAATATACCGTTATTCTGTTGCTTTTAACTCTGTTTTGTTGTACAATATACTATGTATTATTGTATAAAGGAGAAAATCCGTGTTTGGTTATTTGCAGATTCAAAAGAGCGAACTGCTTGTTCGTGAATCCGAGGCTTATAAGGCTGTGTATTGCGGTCTTTGCAGGCAAATGGGTAAGGATTACTCCGTGTTTACAAGATTTACGCTAAGCTATGACTGCACATTTTATGCAATGCTTTTAATGTCGCTTAACCGTTCATGCAAAGGCTTTAAAGACGGCAGATGCACCTGTAATCCTCTTAAAAAATGCAAGTTTGCAACAGATTCCGGTGACGCATACAGAAAGGCTGCCGCATTTTCAATGATATCGGTTTATTATAAAATCATTGATGATATTCAGGACAGCGGATTTTTTAAAAAGCTTTTGTGCAGAATCATAAAGCCTTTCTTTTCTCATCAGAGGAAAAAGGCGGCAGATAAGTATCCCGATATGGACAAAGCGGTTTCTGATATGATGAAGATGCAGTATGATGCTGAGCATTCGGAAAAGCCGTCTGTAGATATGTCGGCTCATCCAACGGCATTAATGCTCGCTGCTGTATTGTCGGCTGAGGCTCATGATGAAATTCAAAAAAGAGTTCTCTATGAATTTGGCTATCATATCGGCAGGTGGATTTATCTTGTCGATGCCGCAGATGACATAGAAAAAGATATCAAATCAAACGGATTTAATCCGTTTGTAAACAAGAAAACAGGTGAGGTAAAATCATCGGATTTTATAAAAGCGGTGCTGAATCAGTCACTTGCAAGGGCATATGATGCCTACAATCTTTTGAACTTTACCGATTTTAAGGGGATTTTAGATAATATGATGCTTTTGGGATTCCCTGCATCACAAAACAGAGTAACAAGCAAACTTGATACGGAGGTCAATAATGAATAATCCTTATGAGGTTCTCGGTGTGTCTGAAACAGCTACCGATGAAGAAGTAAAAGCAGCGTACAGAAACCTTGCTAAAAAATATCATCCCGATAACTACACCGACAGCCCTCTTGCGGATGTTGCGGAGCAGAAAATGAAGGAGATTAATGAGGCATACGATATGATTAATCAGATGCGTCAGAAGGGTAAGGGTACAGGCTCAACAGGCAGTTCGTCATATAACGCAAATTCTTCAAGCTCACAGTTCTACAATGTAAGAATTTACATTCAGAGAGGACTTCTTGATCAGGCTGATCAGATTCTTGAAAACACAGCACAGTCAATGAGAACCGCCGAATGGCATTATCTCAAGGGCATGATTGCATACCGCAGAGGTTGGTCTGAACAGGCTTTTTCATATTTCACAACTGCGTGCAATATGGATCCCAACAACACGGAATACCGAGCCGCTCTTAACAATATGCAGAGCCAGAGGGCATACAACTACGGCGGTTATACTCAAACAAATCCTAACGCAACAGGTTCATCCTTCTGCGATATTTGTGCAGGAATGATGTGTGCAAACTGCTTGTGTGATTGTTGCAGAATGGGATGTTAATATGAAGAAAAACGGTATCAAAAAGGGGACAATGCGTATTGCGGTTTGCGGAATTATTGCGGCGCTCTCACTCGTTTTTATGATGATGACATCTCTCGTTCCAATCGGAACATACGCTTTGCCCTGTCTTGCAGGAATTCTCATTTCCTGCATAGTTGTTGAATACGGCTATGGATGGGCAATCGGTGTGTTTTGTGTAACTGCCGTGCTTTCAACGCTCCTTGCCGGCGATAAAGAGGCTGTTATATATTTCATTGCACTTTTCGGCTATTATCCCATTTTAAAGGGCGCTTTTGAATTTAAAATCAAAAACAGGGCAGTTCAATACATACTCAAGTTTGCGGTATTTAATGTTGCCGCCATCGGTTCGTTCTTTGTCGCAACATGGCTGTTGTCAATTCCGACAGATGAATTTACCGTTTTCGGTTTTTATGTTCCGTGGGCATTTTTGATTGCCGGAAATATTTTCTTTTTGCTCTATGATTATGCAATTACCGTATTTGTTATGCAGTATGTTCGCAGATTAAGAGGAAAAATATTCGGTAATTTTCACAAGTAATTATAATTCAAAGAAGTTTTGAGAAGGTGTACTTAAATGAAAAAGCAAAAATTGTTTGTTCGCATAGTCTGCATAGCCCTTGTGGTTCTTATGGCAGTATCGGTAGGTGCTGTTGCAATAACTGCATTTTCGGCTAATGCGGCTCAATCAACCGAGGAGGTTTCCGCAAGCGTATCAGCAGGCGCATCAGGCTATATAAATGCGTCGTATGTAAATCTGAGAAGCGGTGCAGGCACGAATTATTCGGTTATAACCTGTATGGCAAAGAACACAAAATTTACTTTTGTTGACGGAAAGCTCTATAACTCAAAGTGGTACAAAATCAAGCTTAAATCAAATTCAAAGACAGGCTATGTTACAAAGGAATATGTTGCCGTAAGTTCTTCGACAACGGCATCAAGCGTAACAGGTTATGTTTCTGACGATTATGTGAATCTCAGAAGCGGAGCAGGCACAAATTATTCTGTTGTTGGTTGCCTGAGAAAGAACACTAAGCTTACTTTTGTAAGCACTTCACTCTACAACTCCGCCTGGTATAAGGTTAAGGTTACTTCAACTGCTAAAACAGGTTACATAAAGAAAGACTATGTAAAAATGAACAGTTCAACCCAACCTGCAACAAAGGCAACACAACCTACAACAAAGGCAACCAAACCTGTAACTCAGCCGACTGCGTCAGCGTCAACTGTAAGCGGTTATATAACAGACGATTATGTAAATCTCAGAAGCGGTGCCGGTACAAGCTATTCGGTTGTTGAGTGTATGAGAGTAAATACAAAGGTTATTTTTGTAAGCACAAAGCTTTATAACAATGATTGGTATAATATTAAGCTTACATCAAATTCAAAAACAGGCTATGTAAAAAAAGACTATGTTAAGATGAACAGTCAGACACAGCCTACAACGACTCGGCCTACAACCACAAAACCGTCAACAGGTTCATCTGTTAAGCTTTCCGTATCAAGCAAATCAATTTTCACAGGCAACAGATTTGCAATTACTGCAACAGCGTCGGGAAGTGTTTCATGGTCAAGCTCAAATACAGGCGTTGCAACCGTTGACTCTCGTGGTATTGTAACAGCCAAGAAAGCAGGCTCTGCAACAATTACTGCGAAAAGCGGTTCGCATTCTGCAACCTGCAAAATTACCGTAAAATCCGGCTCATCTGTAAATATATCCAACAGTAATGTAAATCTTCCGTGGCAGAAGTCAATGCTTTTGAAATCAAGAACAAGCGGTGTCACATGGTCAAGTTCAAATACGAAAATCGCAACAGTTAAGAACGGTGTAGTTGACACGGTAGGCAAGGGCTATGTAACAATCACTGCCTCAACATCATACGGTGCGGCAACCTGTCTTATCCATGTTATGCCGAGGGAAAGCGTGCGTTTCTGCTATGCGTCACCAAACTCCGCTCCGCTTAATTCAAATGTAAGCTTTAAGGCTATTACCGACACAGGCAGGGTAGGCGTGTATTTTGTAGTTACAAACGGCTCAACCTCTTATAAGGTAACCGCAACAAGCAAGGTTAAAGACGGTAACTCCTATATCTGGACAGGTACACAAAAGCTTTCAAAATCAGGCAAATGGTCTGTAAAAGCATATTCTAAATTTAAAACCGAATCAAAGTATTACACCACGGCAGGCGGCGGTGAGGGCGAGGTGTTTGTAACCTCAACAACCAATAAAACCACCACAGCCTGTGCCGAGCGCAGAGCGAGTGACGAGGTAATCAAGCTTATTGCAAACTATGAGGGATTTCTCTCGAAAGTCACAGCAGACAGCATTACAACCGATCCTACACTCGGTTACGGCAAGGTTGTAATTTCAGGCGAACAGTTCTACAACAACATAACTTCAAATCAGGCATATGCTTATCTTTGCCAGACCGTGAACAAGGGCGGATATACCACCACAACAAATTCCTACCTTGTAAACAACGGCATAAAGTTCAATCAGCGACAGTTTGACGCACTTGTGTGCTTTGCATACAATGTAGGCAGCGGTGTGTTCTACAATGATTCCGAACTTCAGTCTGTTCTCTTGAACACAGGTTCAAGCGGTACTATCAAAGCAGGCGCTTCGGGTACGGTTACAGGTTCAGATGTAAACCTCAGAAGAGGTGCAGGAACTAACTACTCCGTTGTTACCCGTATGAACTACGGAACAAAACTTAAATTTGTTGACGGCAAGCGTTATAACACAAACTGGTATAAAGTTAAGCTTTCAAACGGCACAACAGGATATATTCACAAGGACTATGTTTCTGCTTCGGGCGGTTCAAGAGATTTGAATAATGTCAATAAGCAGAACCTCATTGATGCACTTTTGCAGTATCACCATGCGGCAGGTTCTTGCTATTGGGGACTTTTGTACAGAAGAGTTGACGAGGCGGAAACCTTCCTATACGGCGATTATGACCGTGACGGTCAGCACAATTATCACAACTTCCATTTCTCATGTTACTCAAACCCGAGTTTCGGTATCTGATATTAATTTTTGCAAAGAAGGTCTTAAAATGAAAAAAATAGGTTTCATAGGCGCAGGCAATATGGCAACAGCCATTATAAAAGGTCTTATGGCACAAAACGACGGCAAGGCTGATTTTATCAATGTTTTTGATGTAAGCGAAGAAAAGTGTGCCGCTATGAAAAATATGGGTGCAAATGTAATGACATCTGCCGATGAAATTGCAAAGAACAGCTCAATTGTTGTTCTTGCAGTCAAGCCGCAGAATTATCCCGAAGTTCTTGAGTCCCTCAAAAACAGCATTACAACAGCCAAAACCGTAGTATCAATTGCCGCAGGCATATCTATTGCATATGTAAGAAAAGGTCTTGAGTGTGACTGCCCTGTTGTAAGGGTTATGCCTAATACGCCTCTCTTGCTCAAAAAGGGTGCAACAGCTCTTTGTCCGTCTGAGAATATCAGCGATGATGACAAAACTATCGTTTACAATATGTTTGCAGGCAGCGGTGTTTGCGAATATATTGACGAAAGCCATATGAATGAAATAATTGCGGTAAACGGCAGCAGTCCTGCTTATATTTATCTTTTTGCAAAGGCTATGGCTGATTACGCAAAGAATTGCGGAATAGACTATGACAAGGCCATGAACCTTGTCTGTGCAACTCTTGAGGGTTCGGCAGCAATGCTCCGTGACAGCGGTGAGCCTGTTGAAACACTTATAGACAGGGTTTGCTCAAAGGGAGGCACAACAATTGCCGCTATGGATAAGCTTAAAGAACACGGCTTCTATGAGGCTGTTCTTGACGGCATGGACGCTTGTACAAAGAGGGCAGAGGAGCTTGGCAAATAATTTTGCCTTAACATAAAATGAATACATTCCTCATATATTTTAACGGACAACCAATGAGAGGAATGTATTTTATGAAAAGCATTGTATTTTCTTTTAAAAAGCGTTATCTTTTTCGCAGATCAAAGGGAATTTCACCGTCTGATGTCAGATTTTTTATAAGGCGATATTCCGTGGTGCTTATCTTCGTTTCGGCTTTTCTTACCGGACTTGTTTTCGGTTCAATTTATGCATCAAAAGCCGATAAGCAAATGCTTGATTCCCTTGATTTTCTGTTTACTACAAATCTTGATGCAAGGCTCGGTCAGAATGCCGTCAGCACATTTTGTGCCTGCTTTGCATCTGATTTTATATTTCTCACGGTTGTATTCCTCTTGGGACTTGCACCGTGGGGAATACCGTTTTTGCCGTTTGTTTCAGCATTTAAAGGCTTTGGAACAGGACTTACTGCGGCATATCTTATTATTACATATTCACTTAAAGGAGCAGGTTTTTATCTGCTCGTTGTGTTGCCGGGAACATTTTTGTTCTGTCTGGCACTTGTAAAGCTGTCGGCATATGCTTTTGAAATTTCAAAACAGATGTTTTTCAGCTTAATCGGTCATTCTCATCAAACAAATTCTTTGAAAAATGAGGTGATTGATTTTTGTTCCCGATCTGTTTCGGCACTCATAATGACCTTTTGTTCAACCTTGCTGGACACGGCTTTGTGGTGTTTGTTTTCGGGAGCGTTCAATTTTTAATTTTGGAGGGCGCTATGGCATCGGAAAAGAACGCTGTAGCATTGACAGGATTTTTCTCGTCATTGTTTCACAATTTACCACGACTTTTGCTAACGAATGTGCTTTTTGCATTGCCGTTTGCCGTAATATTCGGAATTTTCTTTTTGATTAATACCATTACGGGTATTAATTCAATGTTTATATATTTTCTTACGATAATTCCGCTTTTTCCGTTTTATGCCGGCGTAACTCAGGTTACTTCCCATATGGTAAGGGGAGAGGAAAATGTTGATGTTTTCTCAAATTTCATTGGCGGAATAAAGGAAAATCTGCTCAGATTCCTCATACACGGCGTTGTGATGTATGCCGCTGTTTTTATCAGCTACTACTCAATTGTCCTTTATCTCGGACTCGGTTCAAAGAACGGAATGTTTTATGTTCCGCTTGTTATTTGTATTTTAATTGCAATTTTCTTTCTGTTTATGTTCTTCTATGTTCCTCCTATGACGGTTACTTTTGATATCAAGATGAAGGATATTTACAAAAACAGCGCACTTATGACAATCGGTGAGCTTAAACACAATCTGTTTGCAGTTTTCGGAATTCTTATTTTATTCCTCGTTTGTGCAACAGTGCTTATGTGCAGTTTTACTCCGGTACTGCTCATCATTTTCACAATTGTTCTTGCATTGTTCATTGTTCCGTCAATTTTATCTTTTATAATCAATTCTGCAGTTTATAAGAATATGTATTCAATGATTGTTGACAAGGATTCAAAGAGCAAGACAATTGATAAGAAAATGGAGAACAGACGCAAAGGTCAGTTCCGTGATGATGAAGAGCCTGTTGCAGAAGATTATTCGGATCTTGAAATTGATGAATCGGCTGACGGTGATGAATTTATTTTCTATAACGGAAAAATGATGAAAAGAAGTTATCTTTTAAAGCTTAAAAAAGAGGCTGAAGAAAGGAAGAACGCAAAATGAGCGGTAAACACGCAGTTAAAAGTTCAAAAAAATCATTGATAATAATTATTTGTGTTGTTGTACTTGTTGCAGTAATTGCAGGTGCGGTTATCCTGTTTTTGAATCTTTCGGGTAAAAATAATAATTCGGCAACAACAGTACCGACTGTGGCTGCTTCAACAACCGCCGATAATACAAACTCAACACAGAATGTTTCCGACTCTGTATCCGAAACCACACAGCCTGCAACCAAATCGGGTGAAGCTTCACAAGAGCCGACAGAACAGGGATACACAGCCGAAACATCTTCAAATGACAGTGAAATTGTTGTTCCGACAATCAGCGGAGAGAAGCAAAAGCCAAAATTCAGTGCAACTCTTATTCCGTACTATGCAAAAGACGAAAATTCTTCTGAAGAATATTCTTTGAGAGATCTTTTCGGTTCTGCTTATTCAGGCGGCGGATTTACTTTTAATGAGGACGGAACATTCATTGACGGAATCACAAGTGCCTCGGCAAATTCGGGTGCGTACATTGTTGAGGGCGACTCCGTTGTAATAACATATTCCAACGATAAAAATGTTATTGCTGCCGTAACCGAATGGAACGGTGATGTTCCTGCTGAAATTACTGTAAACTACGGCGGAATTATTGTATCCTTTAAGTAAAATATCGGTGATTAAATGAGTAAAAAATCTGTTAAAAAGCCTGACTATGCAAAATTTGAGGCTAACAGGGCTGTAAAAAAGAAGAATAAGAAAAAGAAAACAACAGCAATCGTTTCATCGGTTATTGCCGCCTGCATATTTATCATTGCGGCAATCGTTGCCGTTCATGTGCTTTCACCGTCAGTAACCGCCGAGCTTACCTCATCTGCATGGGTTCCCGAAGGTGCTAAGAATGCGAGCGGTGATGAGGTTGAAATGAGTGAGGTTTACAACACAAATTACAGTGCTTATCAGGGTTCTATGTCATTTTCCGATGACGGCACTTTTACTTTATGGCTTTCGCCGGGAAGTCCGGATGACGGAACTCACAGCGGAAAATATACCGTGTCAGCTTCGGACAAAATCAATTTGTCATTTGATGACGGAACAAATACTTCCGCCGCACTCACACAAAAGAACGGTAAAATTTCGGCTGGTGTGCTTAAATATAACGACTATGAAATCACATTTGTAAAACAGTGAATACTTAAAATAAAAAGATATACGGTAAAATTTTCTGCCGTATATCTTTTTTATTTTTCTATATTCCGTCAAACAGACTTAGCTGTTCGGCTTTGCTTTCAAATTTATGCAAATACGAAAACACATTTTCAACTCCGAACATAATTCCGTGATTTCTGCAAACTTCTGAAATCCTGTTCATCAGAACATTATTGTTACTGCTTGTAAGCTGATATGAATTTCCGTATGTATAAATGTATCGTTCCTTCATATTCGGAAAGTGTTTGTCAAGCCGGCTGTAAAAATATTCTCTGTCACCGTCACGCAGAGTAAGACCTATGCCAAAGCATATTATTCCACGAATCTTTGCGTCAATGCAATACTTTAAAAGTCCGTCAATATTTTCTTTCGTATCATTTATAAACGGTAAAAACGGAGAAAACCACACAACACTCGGAATACCGTTTTCGTGAAATGCCTTGAGCGTTTCAAATCTTTCTTTAGTAACGGAAACATTCGGTTCAATTATTCTGCAAAGGCTTTCGTCTGCCGTTGTAAGCGTCATCTGTAATACAGCCTTGCTTTTATCGTTTATTTTCGTAAACAGGTCAATATCTCTCATAACAGATGCCGACTTTGTCTGTACAGTTACACCAAATCCGTAGCGGTTGATTATTTCAAGACATCTTCGTGTCAGTTTCAGTTCTTTTTCAAGAGGAATGTACGGATCGCTCATCGCACCCGTACCAATCATACATTTTCTGCGTTTCCTTTTTAAAGCATTTTCAAGCAATTCCGGGGCATTTTCTTTCACCTCAATATCTTCAAATCGGTGATTCATCTGATAGCATTTACTGCGTGCGTCACAATAAATGCATCCGTGTTGACATCCTCTGTAAATGTTCATGCCGTTTGCGGCAGATAAAATTCCCTTTGCTTTGACCTTATGCATATAATCCTCCGCTTATTGTTTGGCATCGACAAACCACCTGTTTTCCTCCAAAAACAGATATCGTTCTTTGCCGAGAATATGGCAGGTGTAGCGTATTCCCGCACCGCCTGCTTTGAGAGACGCCGCATACCGCACATCGGAAATTTTGTCAATGCGGTATCTTCTTCCGTCATCCCACACAATATATTCGGGAATAAGATCTCCGTCACAATCAAATGTGGCAGTAACTTTAACATACTTTTTCATAGCTTGTTACCTCCCTTAAAATCAGAGAAACATCTTTAATTTTTTGCCTAAGATGCATCGTTATCATAAATATCCGACAGGATGAATTGTATGATCCTCCTTTGGGTTAAAATCCGAAAGCTCCTTGTCATCAAGCAAAACGGCAGGGCGAACAGCATAATTGCCGAATCGCTTTTTTAATCTGTCAAGTGTTTTGTCAAGCTGTTCGTTCTGAATAAGTCGTTTTTCATCACGCAAAAGGCTCATCTGGTGCGGCTGATCATCGTGAATAAAATCCGTAACGCTTACCCCGATACTTCTCAGCGGTTTTTCCATTTTATAGCTTTTTTTGAAAAGCTCAATAGCCGTATTTGTTATATCCTTTGTAAGATTTGTGTGGATTTCCGTTGTGTGCTGTCGGTTGAATGACATCAGCTCGTTGTCACGAATCGTAATGCAAACCGTTTTTGCCATAAATCCCTGTTCACGCATTCTTCTGCAAACGCTGTCACACAAAACGAATATAACCTGTTTTACATCGTTAAAGGTTACCATATCTTTCGGAGTTGTGGTTGAGTTACCGATTGACTTTACCTCGCTGTTTTCGTTCATATGGGCAACAGGGGAAGAGTCGTATCCGTTTGCAAAGCCGTAAATTAGGTCGCCCCATTTTCCGAGATATGACCGCAACAGCGTAACATCTGCGGTTGCTATATCTCCAATCGTATAAATGCCGATAGATTCAAGCTTTCTGCCCGTTGCTCTGCCAACATACAAAAGGTCCTTTGCAGGACAGTTCCACACAATATCTCTGTAATTTTCCCGTGTGATTTCCGTTATAGCGTCAGGCTTTTTATAGTCACTTCCGAATTTGGCAAAAATTTTATTAAAGCTGACTCCGATGCTTACGGTTATTCCGAGTTCCTGCTTTATACGGCGATTAATTTCGAGTGCAATCTCTTTGCCGTTCATATTCTTATTGTCGGTAACATCAAGCCATGCCTCGTCAAGTCCGAACGGCTCGATTTTGTCGGTGTATTCGCTGTAAATTCTCCTTGCCATTTTTGAAAATCGCTTGTACAAATCAAAGTGGGGAGGAACGGTTATGAGGTCGGGACATTTCTGCTTTGCCTGCCAGATTGCCTCGCCTGTTTTTATATTATACTTCTTCGCAATCTCATTTTTAGCAAGAATAATTCCGTGCCGATTTTCCGCATCACCGCTCACGGCAACAGGTTTGTTCCTGATTTCGGGATGATGCAAACACTCAACGCTCGCATAAAATCCGTTGCAGTCGCTGTGAAGAATAACCCTGTCTTTTTTATATTTGCTTTTGTCAACGGCACAATTAATATTCACAACGCACCACCTCGAACATTTGTTTTTATTCAATTATAGAACACTTGTTCTATAAAGTCAAGCGTAATTTTGTCGCTTGCGGCAAAAGAATTGGTGTACAATTTTGTTTGATTAAATAAAATTTTTAATGACCTATAATTTCTTCTTGTAATTATTGACAAATATTGTTGAAAGTGATATTATGAGAATCAAATAAGATATCTCTATCTTATTTGATGTAATAAATTTATAACGAATTTATTGTCTGTCTCTTATACACATCTCCGAGCCCACGAGACATCTCAGGATCTCGT
>ENA-OYAA01000278-OYAA01000278.1-human-gut-metagenome-genome-assembly--contig:-NODE-278-length-11475-cov-7.619877_pt1 | contig 11475 bp, 8 predicted proteins | sample MGYA00243426_ERZ652816 | MGnify/ENA primary metagenome ERZ652816 (study PRJEB26926, sample SAMN06164430) | human gut metagenome | biome: ENVO:00009003; feature: ENVO:2100002; material: ENVO:00002003... | reverse complement strand
AGGCTTTAAAAGATTTAGGGATTACAGCTCCCCAAGGTCTGCCTACTATACTATCAATCCCTTGTAAACCATAAATTGGTACCTTGAAAACTTCACATAACCATAAATTCGTTCTTTATAAGTGGTACAATAGATGTAGAGAAAATGGAGAAAATCACGTCCAAATATACCGGTTGGAGCATTACTATGATCCGGCTGATTACAATAAAGTGATTTACCGGCAGAGGAAGGAAGATTATAACCAGCGTCTCCAGACAATTTTGTTGGACGCAGACTGTCTGCTTCAAAAATGCAACGGTGGTTATGATGATGTAAGTGAATATCAGCTTCTTGTCCGTGCCTTTTCATTTGAAAAAAACACAGGAAAAGTAAAAGCTTCCTTCAATAAAAACAATGTGAGAACTTTCCTTTCAAAGATCAGTGCAGCTCCGGGATTTCGAATAAAACCGGAAATAGCTAAAAAAATAATTCACAAAATTTCAAATGAAAAATTATCTACTATATCTAGGACTCTTAGTACTAAAAAGATTTCGCATATATTACATAAAAATGAATAAATAGTAAATTTTACCAAAATTACGTGAATAAAATCTCTGTTTATCCCAATAGTCGAAAACCAACGAAAAGACTATAATATAAATACGAAAACGTGCGAAAGGGGATTTTCGTACAAACATAATAAGAAAAGGAGAGGAAATATGGGAAAGTTAAAAGAACGTTTTCACAGGAAAAATGGCATTGTAAGCCGTATCTTTAGTATGGTACTTGCGCTTGCTATGATTATGACTATGATTCCAGCAATCGGTGGTGCAACCACTGCATATGCTGCTAGCCCGACAATCCGGTTGTATTTGGACAAACCAAGTACATGGAATACACCGGTTGTCCATGTCTGGGCTGCCGGTGCTGCGGTAGATAACCATGGCGCAGGAAATGCCACCATTTCACAATGGGGGAATCAGGAAAAACCAAAGCTTGCATTTGAGAAAAGCACCGGGCTCTATTATGTAGATGTACAGAGCAGTGAGTGGACAGGCTTTCAGTTTGTTGATGCAGGTTCTACTGAGACAGCGGCACCGGAGATAAAGACAGAAGGAGCTGCAATTGAGCAGATTAAGACTTTTACTTCTGATACAAGCATTTATTGTTTATTGGATGACAATGGAAAATATCAGTGGTATAAGGATGCTTCAAAGAAGGAAACTTTGATTCCGGAGTCTGTACCAACAGAATGTGATCTGACTATTAATTATAAGAGCACATTAGGCGATGATGTTGCAGCATATATATATAAGGAGACTAATAAGCCGGCAGGTGAATGGCCGGGAAAAACCATGACTGCAACAGCAGGACATGAAGGCTGGTATACAATGCATCTGACATTAGATAACAGTACAGATTATAATCTTATCTTAAATGATGATGGACATGGAAACCAGTTAAGCGACGTAACACTTTCTACAAAAGGAAAGGCAGAAGCAGAGTACTGGTTCGATGGTTCTTTGTCAGAGACAAAACCTGCCGATTGGAAATATGTAACAACCATCCATTATCTTGCTTCAGGAATGGGAAGTACTATTTACAATTATATGTGGGGAGCAGATGCCTCTGCAACAGGAGCAGGTGTTGGAAAAGAATGGCCGGGCGGACAGATTTCGGCAAATGCTGATCATTTGGGATGGTATGATGTAGTATATACACAGGATGTAAAACAGAATTTCAGCTGTATTTTTAATAATAACAACGGAACACAGACGGATAATATTGATGTTTCTGTGACATCAACAAGTACTGAGCTCTGGGTTACCGGAACAAAAGGTGATACAACCGTATATAAAACAGCACCGGACAGCTGGGAGGCACCGGTTGCGGACCACACATTTACAATTTATTATTACAATGAAGACTTATCAACAGACAAAGACATGGGAAAAGTTGATTTGTGGATGTGGAATGCCGGATTAAATGGTTCTTATGTTTTTGACGGAACATATTATGATGCTGAAAATAAAGTGACATGGTTTAAACAGACCATTACAGTTGCCGGCAGTAATGTAGGAAAAACGGTAGGATTAAAGGCACGCTATGATAATACAAAAGGATGGGATGGCGGCTCTGATACTGCAGATCGTTCTTTTACAATAAGCGGTGATGAGAATGAGGTATTATATTATGTGGATGGTTCCGATCCGGTTCATGAGAAACCGGTAATCGTACCAACGGAAAAGAGATACCTTGTATTGGATTATGAGAATCCGGGATTAAAAGAAAAAGGTATTACACCACAGTTTTATACATGGTCATCAGGATATGCTTCAGTATTAACCGATTTTACATACGTAGGTGAAGATAAATGGACAGTAACAATCCCAGCAAAACCATCTTGCACAAAGGTTGATTTTTGTATTGCATTAGATTCAACAGGTGACCCATGGATTAAAGATGGTGGAGACCATTCAGTTACATTCCCTTCTGATCAGAAGGTTATCTATGCCAGCATGAAAGCCGGCAGTGAGCCGGAAATTGCTATGCCATATAACACTGGCTATGAAGTAGATGCAGAAAATCAACAGGTATCATACTACTATCGTGATGATGATGCATTTGTAGATGGCACTTTAAAGGATATGAAAGTATCTGTTGACGTAAACGGAACAGAGTATCCAATGACATACAATGATACAACAAAGCGTTTTGAGTATGTAAAGAATGGTTTAACAAATGGCAAAACACATTATCGTTACAAAGCAAATGGAAATTATGTTGTAGATGCATTCAATTCAAACAGCGAAAAGTATAATAATGCAGATTACTCATATTTTGAATACTATAAATTAAATGCAACAGTTACAGCAGAAGTTATGAATAAGTCATTTAACTACAATGAGAATAATGTAGTTAAGTTTAATGTTAAACAGGCTGATACAGATACTCAGAAACTTGAAGTTGCAAGTGCAAGTATCGATGTTTCTTCACTTGGTGGAAGTAGTGAGATGCCGATTGAGCCGGAACTGCAGGCAGTTACCATTTCTGCAACAACAGATACAGCATTAGGAATTAAGACATTACCAATTACTGTAACAGACCAGTATGGTAATAAATTCAGTACTACAGTTGATGTTGAAATTACAGACCGTGTGAAGAAAAATGAAAATGATTTCGACTGGGATGAAGCTGTTGTCTACTTTATGATGACAGACCGATTCTTTGATGGTAATGAATCTAACAATACAGCAAGTGGTACAGATACATACGGAGACAACCCTGGACTGTATCATGGCGGAGATTTTGCAGGTGTAACAGCTAAGTTAGATTACTTACAGGATTTAGGAGTAAATACAATCTGGCTTACACCAATTGTAAAGAATATTGCAGGTGTAACTGTGACAGATGAGGGTTCAGAAGATGTTCCTTATAATGCAGCATACCATGGATACTGGGCAAGTGATTTTACAAAATTGAATCCTACAATGGGTACAACAGAAGAATTTAAAACTATGATTAGCGAAGCACATAAACGTGGTATGCGTATTATGGTTGATATTGTTGTAAATCATGCAGGATATGGTACAGAATCAACATTTGCTGATATGCTTAGGGATAAGAGCGTCAGTGAAGGCGATATTAAATCATGGCAGTCTGGCTTGCCGGATTTTGCAACAGAAAAGGCAGAGGTCAGGGCAAAATTAGTAGAATGGCAGACATCATGGATGAAGGATTATGGTGTTGACTATTTCCGTGTAGATACAGTAAAACATGTTGACAGTACAACATGGGCAGCACTTAAGAATTCTACAACAGAAGTAAATCCATCCTTCAAGATGATTGGAGAATATTATGGTGCAGGATATGCGTCAAATGGTAGTACCTTAGGTAGTGGTCAGATGGATGCAGACCTTGATTTCGATTTTAACGATCAGGCAACAAGCTTTGTAAGTGGCAATATTTCTTCTGTAGAGAAATTCCTTTCTGCAAGAAATTCAGCACTTAATAACGCATACATGACAGGTCAGTTCTTAAGCAGTCATGATGAAGATGGATTTAAGGCTTCCTTAATAAACGGAAAAGGCTATACCGAGGATGAAGCAACATCAGCAGCGTTAGTTGCAGCTACCTTACAGCTTACTGCAAAGGGTATTCCGGTTATCTATTATGGTGAAGAAGTTGGTTTAAGTGGATTAAATAATTATCCATATCAGACTAATAGATATGACATGGATTTCTCTAAGGCAACAAAGGACAATGTCACATATCAGCATTATAAGAATCTGCTTAGCATCCGTAATGCATACACAGATGTATTTGCAAGAGGAAGCAGAACAGTTGTGGCAGGTTCTGATGAGGAAGGCTATGATGTAGTTTCAAGATCCTATGGAGGAACAACCTTATATGTTGGTATGAATATCAAGGATACCGCAAAAGAAGTAAAAGTTCCGGTTAGCTTAGCAGCAGGAACAGAGGTAAAGGATTTATACAGCGGTGCTACATATACTGTAGGAAGTGATAAAACAGTTGCTGTTACAATTCCGGCAGCAAAGGATGGTGGAACAGTCATTCTTACTGAGGTGAAGAAAACAAAAGACCCGGGCAAGACAGATCCAACACCGGAAAAGGTTTCTGCAACATTAATTACTCTTGATAAGAAAACTGCAGGTAAACAGCAGAATGACACTAAAAAAGCAGCTCCAAAGAGTGGCGATGACAATGAAGCAGCTACATATGTATGCTTACTCGGACTTGCAATGGTTGCAATCACAGCAGCTACATATCGCAAGAAGAGAGCTTGCAACTAAAACAGCTTTTAAACTAAACATTTTATAAACCTCTTAGATGCCGCACCTTCGGGTGCGGCATTTACTATAAATTGGGAAAGAAGTTATATTGCTATCATTGCTTTAAATATATTATAATAAAAAAATAACAGCAAAGGCTGTCAAGGAGAATAATATGAAAAGCACAGCGTTTGATATGGCTATGGTGGCATACAGACAAAATGATATGGAGAGCGCATTTCGTCAGTTTCTGTCGCTGGCAGAGGCGCAAGATGCAGATGCAATGAATATGGTAGCAAATATGTTTGAAAGAGGCCAGGGCACATACAGAGATCCCGGGCGAGCAGTGTTTTGGTGGAAGAAAGCGGTGGAGCTTGGAAATGTGGATGCACTTGCCGATTACGGACAGTATCTGGTCGCTACCTTTTTTGATGGCAAGGAGCAGAAGCTTGGTGCAGGGTATCTGGTTACTGCGACGGAGCGTGGCAACAACAGGGCAGGAGAGAGCCTTGTGGAGTTTGCCCTTAAAAATAACGATGCCGGAGTCAAAGTATACAGGACAGCAGCCGAGTACTGCGACAGGGCTATTGCCTCTGCGACAGATTCTTATCTGCGTACACAGTATGTGCAGAAAAAGGGTATGCTTAAATATAAGCTCAGACAGCACAGGATTGGAAACAATTATGTATATCTGGCAGCGGTATTTTCGACAATAGGAGCAGTATTGCTCATGATAGCATCAGTGGATTTGTTTCTTGAGCTGCATATGGAGTTTCGTGATATGTTTAAGCTGTTTTCGTATAGTAAAATGATACCGTGGGAGGCAGATATAGCGATGTTATTTGGTGCGATGCTTTTATTTACGTTCGGCAAGGTAACAAATAAGCTTCATGTGGCGAGCTTTTTGCAGCTTCTTGCATCTGTATTTGCAGTGGCAGTTGTTGCCATGCACTTTATCTGTGTGATAAATGATGGCAGGGTGTGGTATGACAAGCTGCTGTGGTATGTGGTGCTTGTTGTCATTCCGCTTATGCTTGGAAAGCTGTTGGGTGAGATTCTGAGAAAGATTATCGGTATACAGTAATAGTTTCGAGATGACTTAAGCGATGTAAGACATTTAATGTGTAAAATAATATTTCGATATGTAACCGGAGGAGAATGAGCATGACTCTGCAACAATTAAAATACGTGGTGACAGTGGCAGAATGCGGCAATATAACAGAGGCTGCAAAGCAGCTTTTTGTCTCGCAGCCCACTGTGACCAGCGCTATACATGACCTGGAAAAAGAGATGCAGATAGTTATTTTCATCAGGACAAACAAGGGAGTGATACTATCAGAAGATGGTGAGAGATTTCTCGGTCATGCCAGACAGGTGCTCGAGCAGGTAGATCTCATAGAGGGGATCTACAAGGATGATGTGGTGAGTAAGCCGCACTTTGCGGTATCGTGTCAGCATTATTCCTTTGCAGTGAATGCATTTGTGGATGTAATCAGAGAGTTTGATGCATATCAGTATGATTTTACCATCAGGGAGGAGCAGACTCACGAAATTATTGAGGATGTCACGAATTTAAAGAGTGAGCTGGGAGTCATATATCTAAGCTCCAAGAATACGGAGGTGCTTTCAAAGATGCTAAAGCGTAATGAACTGGAGTTCACAGAGCTTTTTACAGCCACACCGCATGTATTCATATGTGACAGTCACCCGCTTGCTTCAAAAAAGAGCATCACGATGGATGATCTGCAGGACTATCCGTACCTGACGTATGAGCAGGGAGAGTACAATTCACAGTACTTTTCGGAGGAGTTTGTCAGCACTCTTGACAGCAGAAAGAATATCAGGGTAAGAGACAGAGCTACACTTTTTAATCTGATAATTGGCTTAAATGGCTACACAGTGTGCTCAGGAGTGATTTCCGCAGAGCTAAATGGAAGGAATATTATATCAAAGCCACTTGATGTGGAGGAGTATATGAGGATAGGCATTATCAGCAGAAAGGGTGTGGTACTCTCGCGATATGCAAGGGAGTATATCGAAGCATTGAAGGCGCACTGTATGTGATGTTACAATAATATAATATGATTATAGGGTCAAAAGATATCATCGATGCATGCTTGCATGCAATTCGATGTATACCTTAGTGTCCCACAATATATAAGGTCTAAATATATATAAACATTTGGTACAAGGAGCATAGCATGTACGATAGTATAATAATAGGAACAGGTCCTGCCGGACTGTCGGCAGCCCTGAATTTAAAAACATATAAAAAGGATTTTATTTGGTTTGGTTCGAAGAACCTAAGCGAAAAGGTGCAAAAGGCAGAGAAAATCACAAACTATCCCGGATTTCCACAGATAAGCGGACAGGAGCTGTTTGAACGTTTTGACGCTCATAGGAGAGCTGCGGGAATTGATATAACAGAAAAGACTGTGACCAATATCATGCCTGCAGGGAACGGTTTTATGGTGCTTGCAGACAATGAGATGTATGAGGCAAGGACTCTCATACTTTGCATGGGTGTGATGTCTGCAAAGCAGCTGGACAGGGAGGATGAGCTGCTTGGAAAAAGGCTCAGCTACTGTGCCACATGTGATGGCATGTTTTACAAGGATAAAAGGATAGCTGTCATATGTAATGACAAAAAGTATGAGCATGAGGTGAAATATCTTGCGGATCTTGCGGCAGAGGTACTGTATTTCCCAGCCTATAATGACAGCGAAATAGAGCTTCCAAATGTAAAGATATCAAAGGATGCACCTATAGCATTAATCGGAGACTCATTTGTGGAAGGAATTACGCTTCGAAGCGGAAAGACTGAGAGCGTAGACGGAGTTTTCTGCCTGAGAAATGCCATTGCACCATCAAAGCTTATGCCGCAGCTTGAAATAGAAAACGGACATATATTGGTGGATAGAGCCCAGCAGACAAATGTGGCAGGCTGTTTTGCAGCAGGAGACTGCACAGGCAGGCCATACCAGTATACGAAGGCTGTCGGAGAAGGAAATGTGGCAGCACATTCGTGTATACAATATCTTAGTAAATCAGAAAAATAATATGGCAATGGCATAGAGGTCGGTTAAAGCATGTTAAAGGCAATTACAGCCACTTACCATTGAGAAGATATTGATTTCTCTCAGCTCCGACTGAGACAAATTGTATTTCGTGTCTTAGCATGTCCTCAAGGAAGTTTATGTAGCGCTTAGCATTTACAGGCAGCTCATCATATGACCTGCAATTTGATATATCGGTTTTCCAGCCCGGCAGCATTTTGACTACCGGGGTATATTTTTCCAGATTTTCGGTGGGGTCAAAGACGTTTGTTACAGCATTTTTATACTGATATCCTGTGATAACAGGAATCTGATCCATGATGCTCAGGACATCTAGCTTGGTCAGTGCGATTTTGTCGGCATGCTGGCATTTTAGACCATAGCGGCTTGCAACGGCATCAAATGGACCCACACGACGTGGTCTTCCAGTGGCAGCACCATATTCGCCCCCATACTTGCGGACCATTTCAGTCCATTCACCGTTCATAGCTTTTTCTGCGACAAATGGTCCGGCTCCGACACAGGTAGAGTATGCCTTTAGTACACCGACCACATGGTCTAATGAGGCACCGGGGATACCGGCACCTATAGGACCGTAAGCTGAGATGGTGGAGGAGCTTGAAGTATATGGGAAAATACCATAGTCTATATCCCTCATTGCACCAAGCTGTGCTTCAAGTACAACACGCTTTCCCTTTGATAGTGCATCCTCAAGGAATGCACCGGTATCTGTGATATAAGGTGCATATTTTGCAGCCTTCTGCCTGCACCATGACAAAAGAGCTGACAGAGACATAGGCTCCTGATGATAGCAGCCTGCAAGCTCAAGGTTTTTAGCTTCAAGCATGGTCTTAAGTCTGGCCTGTACATTCTCTTCGTCTAAGTGGAGTAAATCACCGAGACGGATTGTTTTTTTACGGTATTTATCGCTGTATGCATAGGCAATACCGCGTTTGGTAGAGCCGAAGGCTGCTCCGGACTTTGAAAGGCGCTCTTCCTCAAGCTCATCCTGTATTTTATGCCACGGCATTGAAATTGTGGCTCTTGTTGATAATTTCAGGTTTTTTGGTGAAACAGATACATCTTGTGTTCTGATCTGTGCAATCTCATTGGACAGATGGTTTAGGTCAATAACCATTCCGTCACCGAGCACACATACTACATCTGGGTGAAGTATTCCGGATGGAAGCAGATTTAAGACAAATTTTCCCTGTTTATTAACTACTGTGTGTCCGGCATTGTTACCACCCTGATAGCGGACTACGATATCCGCATGTTCTGCGAGAAGGTCGATGACACGACCCTTTCCCTCGTCTCCCCAGTTTATTCCTGTAACTGCTGTAAGCATGATGAATGCCTCCTTGTTTTTTGAGTTTAATATTTGGATGTTGGTGCAGAGCTTGTGCTGTCCGAAATTTGAATGGTATAAAACAAGTCTGCTTATAATGTGTATGATTCTGTTACGTGCAATACCTAAACGTCTTATCAGTTAGTATTCTTGCAAAGATGAGTCCGAGCGGCAGTGCAATGATAATCATGATTGCTGATGCAAACCATGAAACAGCATCCGAAAGTGCCATTATGCCGAAATTGTATATAGCCCGATACAGATAAAGTCCCGGAACCATTATGACTATGGATGGAACAGTAAGGGATATTCTCGGATATCCGTTGTTTTGCTTGATAAATGATGCGAGAAGCCCTGCTGTGAGAGCTCCGGCAAATGCGGCAGCAGGAGCCGGCATACCTGTCAGGTCTACCAGCTCAAGCCGCAGTGAATTTGCTATGGAACCTATAAGTGCGGCTGTTGCAGCCATGGGAGCTGGACTGTTGAACATGATTGAGAATCCAAACACACCGAAGAAGCTCATTATAAGCCTCAGGATTAGATGTAGTACGGGGGTCAGATTCAGGTCTTCAAAGTCCATAGGCTGCAGTCGCAGAAGCAGTGCCATAATCCATGCAAACATCGTGGCTACCATGACTATTATTATTGCATAGGCAAGGCGTTCAAGACCGGAGCGCAAATCCAGCTTTGCCAGGTCGATTCCGCTTGTGATAAACGGAAATCCCGGAATGATAAAGAGCATGGAACAGATGTATCCGGCTTCGTGAATTGATGGTACATTGAAAGCCATCTCTGCAATTTTTAAAAATGCCGCATATATGAAGCATGAGGCAGAAATTGATACCGCTATATTTAGGAACAAAGTAAAATGATGTTTTATAAGCTTTGTACGTATGAGATTTCCGATGCCGGCTGCTACAAATGCCAGTATCATTTCAATAGGACCTCCTCCGAGCAAAAATGTGAAGGCACAGCATGCTATAGCTGCTGCAAGTCCAAGCCTTGCAGGGGAGTAAATGGCATGAATCTGTTCAATCTCATCAAGTCGCCGGTGAATTTCTTCGCCGGTCAGATGAGCTTCCTCGTTAGGAAAATTGTCGACAAACTGCTCCATGCGATAGAGCTTTGATGTGTTTACACCTGTGTTTGCTATGCTGAGTGACTGTGATATACAGTCATTTCCGTCAAAGCAGTTAAACTCGATTGACATAAGTCCGACATCCACTGTACATGTGACACCAAGCACCTTTGAGAGCCGGTTCATGGAGGTTCTCACACGCCAGGCTCCTGTGCCGCAGGAGAGCATGATGAGTCCGACACGTCCGATTACAGAGGCTTTTTCAATCAGTCCCGCCTTATCTATGAGTATATTTCCATCCTGTCTGGCATAATCATGCCAGGGGATTTCCATATGATTTTTTTCCATGATATCTGTGTAGCTGTTATCTGCCATAAATTATCGCCTCGGCCTTTTGTACATGTTTTTCAAGATTTTTTAGGAAATGAGAGCTTCGCAGGAAAATACCAATTTCATCATACCGCTTGTCATTTTCCACAAGAGAGTCCTGACCGTAAAAAACATATGCCATAGGAAGCTCCTTTTCAATCTGTATCATCAGATCCCATACAGCAGAGTAAGCCTCAGCCTCAGTCTCCTTGAGTTTTACGGTATCGGGAAGCTCTCGTATCAAGAGTATTCCGTCATGCTTTACAATGACCTGCTGCGTGGGAGTCATATGCTCGGAATCATATGTGTGACTGTAGCGGTAAGCCTGTGCGTAGTAGATATCCTTTTTATCTGGCATATCATTGTATATCTCATGAAAATGTATATAGTTCTTGTCGTGAGATATGTGTTTATACTCGGGCAGCGGATTTCCGTGTTCATCGGTCATGATTATCGGATTTTGATGTCCGTCGGCATTGAACCTGTACGGTATGATATATGAATTGCGCAGCAAATCAAATACGGTGTTGTTGCACAGACACATAAGCAGTGCGGAAAGATCGCGGTTAGTATATGCATTGAAGAGAGCTTTAGCAAATTTTTCTGCCGGAAGTGATACATCAAATTCATCGTTGTAAACCAGATTTTCATTGAAGGTTTCCATAAGCCTGTCACACGCCCATGGATCATTTAATATCTTCTGAAACAGCATTTCTGTATGGTCTTCTCTTGGAAACATTGTCTTTTCACTCATTTGAAACACGTCCTTTTCTTATATATATAATCAATATTTCTCTTTTGAGCATTTATGATTATACAATTACTGTCTCTTATACACATCTGACGCTGCCG
>ENA-OYAA01000230-OYAA01000230.1-human-gut-metagenome-genome-assembly--contig:-NODE-230-length-12901-cov-6.640666_pt1 | contig 12901 bp, 10 predicted proteins | sample MGYA00243426_ERZ652816 | MGnify/ENA primary metagenome ERZ652816 (study PRJEB26926, sample SAMN06164430) | human gut metagenome | biome: ENVO:00009003; feature: ENVO:2100002; material: ENVO:00002003... | reverse complement strand
CGAGATCCTGAGATGTCTCGTGGGCTCGGAGATGTGTATAAGAGACAGTTCTTATTCGATGTCATATAGTTTAACCTACTTGCAGCTAAAACAGTATCAGTCGTCCCGTCTGCGTCCGTTTGTGATAAGTATTATACGAAGGAGCTGTAAAATAGCAGCCGCCGCACTGGCTACATAGGTAAGTGCCGCTGACTTGAGCACCCTTCTTGTGTACTTAAGCTCGTCATCTGCAAGTATGCCCTGTGTACGAAGCATGACAAGCGCACGTCTTGAAGCATCAAACTCTACCGGCAATGTCACGAGCTGGAAAAGCACTGCTGCCGAAAACAGCAATATGCCTATATCAATAATAAGCCCTGACGAGCGTGTGTTAAAGAACAAGCCGATAAGTATGACCGGCCATGCAAGCATTGAGCCAAAATTAGCTATAGGCACAAGTGCACTCCTGATTGAAAGAGGTGCATAGCTTTTTGCATGCTGTATAGCGTGTCCACACTCATGGGCTGCTACGCCAAGTGCTGCGACCGATGTGGCATTGTACACAGGATCAGATAAATTCACTGTTTTGGTTCGCGGATCATAGTGGTCCGTCAGACTGCCGGACACATGACGCACCTGCACATCATATATGCCTGCCGCCTGAAGCACTCTCTGAGCTACCTGTGCGCCATTCATGCCTGACATGCTTCTTAACTGCGAGTATTTATTAAATGTACCTTTAACTCTTGCCGATGCAATCATACATATCACTGCACCTATCACAACGAGTATATATGTCGGATCCCAGTAATAATATCCCATGTATCATCTCTGCTACTAAAAACATATACAAATGTGTATATGCTAGATGATTCGCTACAATCTCACGATTTGTAGTTACTGCTTCAATGTGTATGCTTTGGCGATTATAAACAATACGCTACTCACAAGTTCTTGTACACTCCACAGTCGTAAATTCCCGACTAAGCCATCGGTACATACCTATAAATTCTTTAAATTGATTAGATATAGGTTTTCATCTAAATAGCTTTTCCTTTCTTAATATTTTATGTTTCGCTACTTGGTTTTCGTAGGCTTCTACCATTGTCTAAACGCTACCATCAAGGTTCTATCCTATAATTAGCAAGACTGTTTCAACTTGCACTGGCTACTTCTCAACGTTTCCGACTGCTTTGACGTTAGCACAAACGAATACTCTGGATTTTGAGTATCTTTGAGAACATTGACTCACATTTAATTATGTTTTTAGTTACTTATAATGAATAACTATAACGTGAAAAATGAGCCCTCTTCCACATGACAGCCTCTCAAAAATGAACCTGTATCCATGCGCTTCTTGCCCTGGAGCTGTACCTCTACTAAAGATAATGCTCCTTTTCCTGTCTGTACATACATATCATTTTTTCCGATATGATAAATACAGCCCGGCTCATAATCATCGCTGCCGTCAATCACCTTTGCACTCCACACCTTAAATGTCTTACCATTCAGGTGGGTGTATGCGCTCGGCCATGGATTAAGCCCCCTTATAAGCCTCTCAATCTCAACAGCCGGCTTTGTCCAATCGATAAAGCCAAGCTCCTTACTGATCATTGATGTATGTGTGGCCTCCTCGCTGTTTTGAGGAGTATACTCTGCAGTGCCATCCTCTATCATCTTCATGGTCTCCACACACAGCTTTGCTCCCTCTGCTGAGAGCTTATCAAACAGGCTGCCGCCGGTCTCATCAGGTGCGAGTCTGACTGTACTCTTTGCAATCATATCGCCGGTATCGACGCCCTCATCCATCCTCATGGTAGTGACACCTGTAAACTCGTCACCGTTAATCACAGCCCACTGGATAGGAGCCGCACCTCTGTACTTTGGCAAAAGTGAAGCATGCACATTGATACAGCCGTATCGAGGCATATCAAGAATACTCTTTGACAGAATCTGTCCAAAAGCAACCACGATTATTATATCTGCATTAAACTTTCTGAGATACTCTATATTAGCAGTCTCTCTTATCTTAACCGGCTGGAATACCTCAATACCGTGCGAAAGCGCACACTCCTTGACCGGTGTATACTGCATTGTCTTGCCGCGGCCCTTTGGCTTGTCGGGCTGTGTGACAACCAGTGCCACCTCGTGCCCTGCCTCTATAATTGCCTCAAGTGTTCCCACCGAAAAGTCCGGTGTTCCCATGAAAATTACTCTCATCTTACTGCCTCCCAGATATTTTCCAAGCTCAGATAACAAATGTCATCCTAATGATTACTCCTGTGTATCCTCATATGTCACATCGTGAAGTGCGCCCTCAACCTTCTCCACATAGAGATGTCCGTCGAGATGGTCAAGCTCGTGGCAGATACATCTGGCCAAAAGCTCCTCTCCCTCTATCTCATACTCATTCATATCCTCACCCATGAAGCGGGCCTTTACATGATTCGGGCGGGTCACCTGTCCGGCCTTTCCCGGTATCGAAAGACAGCCCTCATCGCCGGTCTGCTCTCCGTCAGACTCGATAATTTCAGGATTAATCATCACGATCGGACCCTCGCCCACATCGATAACAACGATTCTCTTTAATATGCCAACCTGTGGTGCGGCAAGTCCTACACCATTGGCCTCATACATAGTCTCAAGCATATCATCAATAAGTGTTACTATCTTTGGAGTCACCTCCGTAACCTCTCTGCAGACCTTGCCAAGTACAGGGTCTCCCTCCACTCTAATAGTTCTAAGTGCCATAATTGCCTCCTTCTATATCTATCAAAATCCACTCATCGGATTGAAATCAAATGAGATATTAGCATTTTTCATTGCCGTATCAGCTTTCACAGCCTGCTCTATGCCATCCTTTATGGAAATGAGCGCCGCATAGTCAGATGTCTTCATGTAAATCACCTTGCGGTATATGTCATTTACCCTGGCGATGGTCGCATCCGCAGGACCGATGAGCTGAATCAGATGCCTATCATCAGGGCTTTGATTTTCATCTGCATGCGATATCATCTGCGACGCTATATCGTACACTTGCTGTGCCATGCTGCCGCACTCACTCTCATCAGTTGATGTGACATGGACTAAAAGCATATTCCATACAGGCGGATAATGCATAAGCCTCCTGTACTCTATCTCCTTATCGTAAAAAGCCTCATAATCATGCTCTTTGGCAGTCCGGATGGCATAGTGGTCAGGGTCGTAGGTCTGGATAACCACATTGCCGGGCAGCTTTCCTCTGCCGGCGCGCCCTGCCGCCTGGGTCAGCAGAGCAAAGGTGCGCTCCGCCGCATGAAAATCATTCACATGCAGTGACATATCCGCCGCCAGCACACCAACCAGCGTGACATTTGAAAAATCATGCCCCTTTACAATCATCTGCGTACCGATAAGTATATCGGCCTCATGATTGGAAAATGCCTGCAGAATCTTCTCATACGCATCCTTCGCCCTCGTGGTGTCATAATCCATGCGCAGTATACGCGCCTGTGGAAAACGCCTTGCCACCATCGCTTCTATCTTCTGTGTGCCGGCCTTAAAGCCGCTAATGTACTTCGAGCCACAGCTCGGACACACCTTAGGTACCGGCTGTCTGTAGCCGCAGTAGTGACAGACCATCACTCCGCCGCTATGCTCACTGAGTGATACATCGCAATGAGGACATTTTACCACAAAACCGCACGCTCTGCACGACATAAATGCCGATTTGCCCCTTCTATTTAAAAAAAGCATGGTCTGCTGGCCATTTAGAAGCCTCTCCTCCATAAGCTCCTGAAGCCTGGTGGAAAGAATCGAGCGGTTTCCCTCACGAAGCTCCTGCCTCAAATCGACAACCTCACACTTTGGAAGAGGTCTGTCGTCCACGCGCTTATCCAGCTCCAAAAGCCTGTAAACGCCTGTCTTTGCCTTGTAATAGCTATCCACCGACGGTGTTGCAGAGCCAAGTACCACAATAGCATCGGACATGCGCGCGTACTCTATCGCCACCTCCCTGGCATGATAGCGCGGCACCGACTCGCTCTTGTATGAATTCTCGTGCTCTTCATCTATTATGATAAGTCCTAAATTTGAAAAAGGTGTGAACAGCGCCGACCGCGGGCCAATCATGATGTCAATATCACCATTCTTAGCTCTCTCAAACTGGTCATAACGCTCACCATTTGAAAGTCTTGAATTGATTATCGAAACCCTGTTCCCAAATCTGGCAAAAAAACGCATCACGGTCTGATAAGTGAGGGCAATCTCGGGAATCAGCACAATCGCCTGACGCCCGGACTGTATACAGTGTGCTATAAGCTCCATGTACACCTCTGTCTTGCCACTTCCGGTAACGCCCTTAATCAGATAAGTATTTCTAAGGCCAGCGGCAATGTCGCCTTCTATCGCATCAACCACACTCTGCTGCGCGGCATTCAGCACCTTATCATAGGTGTCAACACTCATATGCTCCACAGGATTTCTGTAGCCGCTCTGTGTGATGACCTCGATAAAGCCACTCTGCTCAAGCGCTCTTATAGTGGCAGCCGACACCGACAGCTTGCCTGTCACAAAGGAATACTCAAGGCGCGCCCCATCATCAGCATCAATCAGCGCACGAAACAGCCTGGCCTTTGCCTTTTGTTTTTTTGCCTCGCAAAGCGCAAGCTGCGCCCTTGCCTTTACCTTGTCTATTTTCAGTGCAATACTGCGGCTCACCTGCTCCTTAGCCTGCTTCTTTACAGGTATAACAGTCTTAAGCGCCTGATTCATGGTAGAGCCGTAATTGCGCCGTATCCATGCCGCAAGTGCGATGAGCTTTGCCTCCACAGCCACAGAGTCTGCCTTTATCCCGATAAGAGGCTTTGTCCTTGCCGGGTCGTACTCAGGCTTATCCGTGACCTCAATCACATAGCCTGTGATAGTGCGGCTGCCAAATGGAATATCCACGCACACACCCGGACGGATGTCGCATAAAATCTCATCCGGGATGCTGTACTGAAATGTCTTATCCAGTTTTTCGTGGGATATATCCACAATCACGTTGGCATACATAACTGGTACTATTTAACTCCTTTGTATTTCTCCTCGCAGTACTTGCAGCGGTAGATTTCGTTTTTCTCATCGGAAAGCACGAAAATCTGGTCAAGCTCCTGCTCAATTGAAGTGATGCATCTTGGGTTTTTGCACTTGATGACATTTTTCACCTGATGAGGCAGCTTAAGCTCCATCTTGTCCACAATCTTGTCACCCTTTATCACATTTACAGTGATATTGTGGTCGATAAATCCAAGGATATCGAGGTCTAATGACTCTATCGGACACTCTACCTTGATGATATCCTTCTTGCCCATCTTGCTGCTCTTTGCATTCTTTATGATTGCAACTGTGCAGTCGAGCTTGTCAAGCTTTAAATCCCTGTAAATCTGAAGACTCATACCTGCCTTGATATGATCGAGCACAAAGCCCTCATGTATTCCACTTATATTCAGCATATTATCCTCCTTTAGTCCTCAGCCAGTCCAAGCAATGTCAGAATAAGCGCCATACGCACGTAAACCGCATACTGTGCCTGCCTGAAATAGCATGCTCTCGGGTCATCATCCACATCAACAGAAATCTCATTCACACGTGGGAGCGGATGAAGTACAATCATATCATCCTTTGCAAGCTCCATCTTCTCCTTTGTCAGAATGTAGAAATCCTTCAGACGCACATAGTCCTCCTCATTGAAGAAACGCTCCTTCTGGACACGTGTCATGTAGAGCACATCAAGATCTCCCATGGCATCCTCTAGCTTTTCTACCTCCTTGAACTCGATATTGTTGGCACGAAGCACATCATCGCGCACATAGTCAGGCACCTTAAGCTCTTCAGGCGAGATAAGCACAACCTTCACATTGTCATATCTTATGAGTGCATTGATCAGTGAATGCACTGTACGTCCAAACTTTAAATCTCCGCAAAAGCCGATTGTGATATTATTCAATCTGCCCTTGATGGAACGGATTGTAAGGAGATCAGCAAGTGTCTGGGTAGGATGCTGATGACCTCCATCGCCTGCATTGATTACAGGGATACGCGATTTCTCTGAAGCCACAAGCGGTGCACCCTCCTTAGGATGACGCATGGCACAGATATCCGCATAGCAGGAAATAATCCTGATAGTATCTGAAACGCTCTCGCCCTTTGACGCAGATGACGAATCAGCACTGTGGAAACCTAACACCGAGCCTCCCAAATTAAGCATGGCAGCCTCAAAGCTAAGCCTGGTTCTTGTGCTTGGCTCGTAAAAACAGGTTGCAAGCTTCTTTCCATCGCACTTGTGTGCATATTTCTCAGGATGAGCCTCTATATCATTTGCAAGATCCAGAAGCTTGTCCAACTCTTCTACAGAAAAATCCAACGGACTCATTAAGTGACGCATAATTTGCCTCCATTCTTTTTCGCGTAACTATTCCAAACCACACCACGCACATTCGCAAAAATGCACGTTACACGTGCTTTCCCGCTGCTTCACAGCTAATTTTGCTCATGAGTGTGGTGGTGGCTCTATTCGAGCCACCTTGAGAACAGAAAAACCTGCTGTTTACATGCAAGCATGACACATCAGCTTTTCCTGCTCTCAGTGGTTCTGAATAGTTAATTGTTTTTTACATTTTTTCTATCATATAATATCTCAGTGCAATATTCAAGTTGGCTTTTACACTTTTTTGTTGTAGAATATATGTCAGAATGCAACTGTTCTGAATGCTTAGTAATTGTAGTGAAGTTTTCATACAATTACGACAATTTCAACATCAAAAAGGAGAATAATATGTCTGTAAATGAATCACAAATCAAAAACACCACCACCGGCGCAATCGATGATGACGATGCTGTAATCTTTAAGGAGAGAAAGAGACTGCTGTTTCTCGGTCTGCCGTGGACTTTCACAAAATATACAGTCACACCGTCCTTTATCACTGTAGAATCCGGACTCTTAAGCACCACAGAGGATGACTGCTACATGTATAAGGTAGCTGATGTAAAGCTCACCACATCACTGATGGAGCGCATTTTTAAGCTCGGCACCATAGTCTGCTACACAGGTGACGTCACAAATCCTGAGCTTAAGCTCGTTCACGTAAAGCACTCACGCGAGATAAAGAACTATCTGCTCAAGCAGTCTGAGGCCGCAAGACTTAAAAGACGCACCTTAAACACTGTGGATATCGGTGCACACGGAGCAGACATGGCAGATTTGGACCATGATGGTATTCCGGATTCGATGGAATAAAATTTGCACATTGTACACTATTTAAAGGAAGCAGCTTCCGGTTAATCCGGAAGCTGCTTCTATTTTATCATTCAATAATTAAAAATACCCTCTGACCACAGCCTTTCGCGCCACAAGCTTCTTAAGCCTCTTATACATCACGACTGCAAGCTCACAATCACAGGCTTCAAGCTTATCAGGTCCATAATTGGCCATAAGCACAAGACTCATGAAATGCTCAAAATCACTCCTTACAAGCTCAGGATAAGCATCCAGCACCGCATCAACAAACTCAGGCCTTGTGGTATCCATACCAGCGGCATCCACACAAGCGCCAGCCTTAGCAGATATCCTGCCATCCCTCTCAAGCAGCTTATAAAAGCTTATGAATATGATTCTGACTCTATCTCCCGGTGAAAGCCTCTTATCGAGCGCAAGCGTGCGTCTATTCACATACCATACGCGCAGTATGACCGCAATTATCACAAGTAATATGCCACACACCGTACCAAGCAAAAGCTTAAGCTGCCTGATGCGCTTCATATCGGCCCCGGTACCCGCTGTATCCTCTCCGTCACGGTCAGCATCCTTGTCCTTTTTGTCCGCAATACTCTCCGTATCCTCTGTGTCAGCCTCCGGCATATCCAGATTGTCAATCATGCCGGCAAAGCCCGGAGTCGTCTCCACAGGAGTCCAGCCACAGTCAGGCATGTAAATCTCCACCCACGCGTGCGCATTGTCATCCTGAAGCACAGCCATATACGAGCCGTCAGCCTGACCCGAAAACAGATTAGCAGGAGCCGCATAGCCCACCACGTAGCGCGCCGGTATGCCGCAGGAGCGGAACATCACAACAGCCGCCGAAGCAAAGGCAGTGGAATCACCCTTCTTTTTTTCAAACATAAAGCGCTCTATGTAATCCTCATCATCAGAAATCTTTGAAGCGGATTTGGAGAACTCACACCTCTCCCACAGAGTCCTCACAACAAAATTCTTCACATCATCAATCTTTTCATATGAAAGATCCTGCTTCTGCGTATCGCTCAGATTTCCCTCAAGCTTCTTGTCCCACTCCTTTTTCTTCTTTTTGCAAAGCTTTTCGATGCGCTTTTGGCTCTCAGGCACATCGGTATAGTGGGTATTCACATACGACTCGTATGAAGCCTCCAGCTCATCAAGCATATTCCGGTGATTGTACGAGCCAAGCGCACCTGCTGAGTCACCGCCATCGGAACCAGCCGCACCACTGCCTGAGCCTGCTGTGTCACCGCCATCGGAAGCAGAAGCATCCACATCCATCCACTTCTTCATCGTATCCATATATGTGCTGTTCTCAAAATACTCATACCGGTCATCCTGTGCAGTCTGCCCCTGCACCGAGCAGTCACCGCCCAAAATATTATAGTAATCATTCAGGTAAGCCTGATAAGGCACATAGGTGTATGCAGTATTCGCATTGAGCCTCTCGACTGAGATTGTGCGTGAAGAAACAGCTTTCTCGCCTTCCTCGGCATCAGAGCCATCCCCATCTCCTGCACCATCTAAAGCTGCACCATCCATACAGCCCTGCACATACATCATCCGAAGAAATGGCATATTCTGGATATAAAGGAGCGAATCACCATCCGTCTTCCAGTTTAGCGCCGCATCTGTCAGGCTGTCTGCATCGCCCATGCTCCACCTGTTTGGCGTATAGTCTGCACCCACATAGCCCTTTAAATAAAGAATCTCTGTAGGCTTCTCACTGACAGTCACCTTAAGCGACTCCACCTCATCATAAGCGGTACCGTCCACATCGCCAAGCTCACCGTCAGACACGCCGCCTCCAACGCCCTCGAGCGATAGATTGAGCCTGCCGCCTGACACCTGCGGCAAAAACCTGTACAGAAACTGAAGGCCGCTGCTCTTCACAGGAGCAGTCACATCAGACACCACGGAAAGCGGAGCATTTACAGCCGGCCGCACCACGAAAAAAGCTAAAAGCACCACAACAGCACCAAAGCCTGCACAAAAAGCCGCAAGCATATTGGCAGCACGTCTGGCTTCCTTCACATTCGTATCAAACACAGCCTCATCGCCCTTGCCCCAGAGATTTCTTCTCACGCGCACAGACGAGCCTGCATATGTACATAAAAAACAAAGGAGCAGCACAAAATAAGCTCCCTTTGAAATCCTTCCACCACTAAGCAGTGAGCATATCACCACAGGAAAAGCCACAAACAAAAACATGGCTCCATCCTGCCTCTTAATAACAGCCTCAGCCATCAACCATGCACTCACAAAAAACATAAAACAAAAAAAAATGGTCGCCCCGGTTCCGGCATCTGAAATGAGAGTTATGCCACTTTGATAAGTCCGGTTCATCTGACCGGCAATACAATTAAAGGTATATAGTAAGCCCTTCTTAAAAGCCTCCTGCGCAAGCAAAATGCCAAAGCACCACAGCATGATGCTACAAAGAAGGACGAAAAAGCGATATCTGGCTAAAGCCCTGTATTCAAATATAAATGTAAACCACACACAAAGGGCTGCCCCGACAGCCGCAAGCACCGGGTAATTTACAGACACTGAAAACGCATACAGAAAAATCCTAAAAAGCGCCATCACTGAAAAAAAGCACATGACCATCATAGGCCATATAGCGTGCGTTCCCTTATTCCCGGGCTTCGTGAGCAGTGTGGCTCCTACAAGCTCTAAATCTCCCATCCTGCAAGCTCCTCATCCACCTTGTCATAGTCAATATGCTTCACGCGCACACCGTTGTGATAAAAGCTGCCATCCATGCCAAGCCGCATCGTATTGCTGTCAGCCGTAATCTCCCTGTTCTCATAGAGTGCCTCCACATCCACAGGCTCCTCATATATGCCCGACTCACAAAGCTGCTCGAGCATGGAGTATGTATCAGACTCACTCGCCACAAACCGGCTCATGATGCGCTTCTCCTTATCATCCCACCAGATGACATTATGCTTCATAGAGGCTGATGCCATAGACCACGACACAGAGCCAAGTATCTCAAGAAAAGTATCCATCACACTGACACGTTCATCGCCGGTGCCTTTATATGACATATCGGCAAAGATAAATGCAGTCTCATTCATAGGCAGGCTGTACTCCTTAACCATGAAATCATCAGTCTTTGCGGAAAGCTTCCAGTGAAAGCTGTGGAGCAAATCCCCTCTCCTGTACTGTCTGATATCAAACACCTCAGACGAATCCTCACCATGGCGCAGCTTTGAAAAAAGCTCACCGTCCACCGACTCCGAAAGCCCAAGCACACGCGCCATATCAAGCATATGAATCCTCGGCAGCACAAATACTGACGAGCTATGCTCCGAAACGCTGCACTCGCGCGTAAAGAGGCTCAGGTAATCCTTCACTGCTACCTTTCCTATATTGAAATACAGCTTGCCGCAATAGCCGGTACGCAGGTAAAAGCAAAGCGAAGAGCCTGAGCCCGGCGTAACAAAGGCATCGCGCGTATAGGCACTCTCCCTGCTTGAAATCCTGCTGTGACACAAAAGCGTGACAGGTACAGTGCTCATCGGAAGCACAGAAGCATTTGAGACATGCACATCCACCTCAAACTTCTCTCCCTTTGGCACATATCTGTCCGGCACCACTAAAGACGCACTCAGATTGCGCTCCAGATATACGGAAAGTATAAACAGACACGGCACAAGCAAAAGCTCAAATGAAAGCAGTGTGCGCGCTATATCATTGTCCCAGAACAGTGCAACTGCGAGTGTACATATAATTAAAGCTATGTAAGAAACCTTTTTCTTCATCAATACCTCCGAAAATCAGACAGGCTATCTGCCTTCTGTCTGCGGTTTGGGCTGCTTCACCGACGCTAAAATCTCAGCAAGAATATCCTGCGCAGACTCATTGTACATCCTGCCCTGCGCACTCAGCACAATCCTGTGACGCGCCACATTGATAAACACAGAAGCCACATCACGCGGCAGCACATACTCACGCCCCTCAACATAAGCAGCCGCCTTGCTCATCCTGGCAAGTGCAAGCGCACCACGCGGACTGACTCCAAGCTCTATCCTGTCATTGTTTCTCGTGGCCTCCACCAGGCTCACAATATACTCATAAACTGTCCTGTGGACAAATACACCCTCCACTTCCTTTTGTATCGCAACGAGCTCATCGGTGTGAATGGACGGCATGATATCCTCCATAGGATTGCCATGGTCACGGCTCATCAGAATATCAAGCTCATCCGCCCTGTTTGGGTATCCCATGCTGATGCTTATCATAAAACGGTCAAGCTGCGACTCCGGCAGCATCTGTGTACCTGCAGAGCCAATAGGGTTCTCAGTAGCGATAACGTGAAACGGTCTTGGCACCGGATGAGTCACGCCATCCACCGTCACCGTGCGCTCCTCCATCACCTCAAGAAGCGCGGACTGTGTCTTTGGCGATGTACGGTTTATCTCATCGGCCAGAAACAGATTGCACATGACAGCGCCCTCCTCATAGTCAAACCTGCCAAGCTCCTTCCTGTAGATGGAAAAGCCTGTGATATCTGTAGGCAGTACATCAGGTGTAAACTGCACACGGCTCTGCTTCATATCCAAAACCCTCGCAAACGCAAGCGCCATGCTCGTCTTGCCCACGCCCGGAATATCCTCTATCAGTATATGCCCGTTTGCAAGAATAGCCTCCATGATGGCAAGCACACAGTCATCTTTTCCTATGATCACCTGTTTCACAGATTGTATAGCCTGAGCGGCCTTCTCATAACCCTTCATATATTACTCGTTCCTCTCTCTTCTTCTGCGCCTTACAATTATAATAAAAATCACAGTCTCCAGTGTACCTGCCACAGCAAGTGCCACAAGCATCCACGGCCACACATCCACTATTCGCTTCGTGAGTGCGCCAGACTGCATCTGATTCTTTGTCTCACTCTTCTCCTCGCCTGTGTACTCAGTACGCTCACCGCGCACCAGAAGACGGTGCGAATTAATCGCATACGGTGTACAGGTGACAAGTGTACAGTAATCCTTCCCATCCACTATATCAAGGTCTCCCGACTCGTTAGGCTCGACTACCTTAATCTGATCCACCTTGTACGCAAGAATCTCATCGAGCACATGCAGGTAAAACTCATCGCCCATCTCAAGCTTATCAAGATTCGTAAAAAGCACCGCACTCGGAAGACCTCTGTGACCTGTCAGAACACAGTGAGTACTCTCGCCGCCGAGCGGATAGCTGGACTGCTCCATATGACCAACACCCTTTGCGAGTACATCATCACTCGTGCCGCTATATATAGGCAGATTCACATCAATCTTTGGAATAGTGATATATCCAAGTGACTCACCGACATTCACGAGGTCTGCATAGCTTACCGCACTGCTCTCACTCTCTGTGCTCTCAGCCGACACCACAGTACTCAGCTGGTCATTGTACTTGGTCGCAGCCTCCTTTAAGGCATCCACCTTTTCCTCGTCCAGCTGCTTCACCTCACTGTCGTAGCTTGTGATAGCAGAGCTAGCATTCTTTTCATTTATACGGTTACTGATATATGGATAGAGCGCAATCGACATTCCGGTGAAAAAGAGGATGGCGCAAAAGATTATTCGTAGTTTCTTCATAGCTTGTATTCCTATACCTAAGGCTTCTGATCTGTCTCTTATACACATCTCCGAGCCCACGAGACATCTCAGG
>ENA-OYAA01000141-OYAA01000141.1-human-gut-metagenome-genome-assembly--contig:-NODE-141-length-17180-cov-7.456292_pt1 | contig 17180 bp, 13 predicted proteins | sample MGYA00243426_ERZ652816 | MGnify/ENA primary metagenome ERZ652816 (study PRJEB26926, sample SAMN06164430) | human gut metagenome | biome: ENVO:00009003; feature: ENVO:2100002; material: ENVO:00002003... | reverse complement strand
GAGATCCTGAGATGTCTCGTGGGCTCGGAGATGTGTATAAGAGACAGGATATATATTTTCTGTTAATTTTGTTTCTTAAAGATTTGTAACTATTTAACCACAGACATTCGCCAAACCGCACAATACTTGTGCTTTACATGATATCAATATCTCCTGAGAAGACCTCAGTAGCAGGTCCCGTCATAAACACATGATTGGTTTCAGGTATATACTCGATAGTCAGATCTCCGCCTCTTAGATGCACAAGCACCTTGTTGTCAGTCTTTTTGTTGAGTATACATGCCATGACTGTCGCACAGGTTCCTGTACCGCAGGCCCATGTCTCAGCGCTGCCCCTCTCCCATACTCTCATTCTCGCCTCATTCCTTGAAAGTATCTCTACAAACTCCGTGTTGGTGCGCTTTGGAAACATCTTATGATTCTCAAAAAGCGGACCGTATTTCTCAAGCTCAAAACCTGCCACATCATCGACAAACACTACCGCATGAGGATTTCCCATTGAAACACAGGTCATGTGCCACTCTCTATTGCCTGCTGAAATCGGTTCATCTATTACCCTGTAGTCATCACCATAAGCACTTCCGTCTGCTTTCACAACCGGAATATCCCCAGGCGTCAGAATAGGCTCACCCATATCCACGCGCACCTGTGATACCTTATTTTCCTCAACATATAGTGTAAGGTACTTGATGCCTGCTCCTGTCTCAACCGATATTTCAGTCTTGTCAGTAAGTTTGTGGTCATACACATATTTTGCCACGCAGCGTATGCCGTTTCCGCACATCTCGGCTTCCGAACCGTCTGCATTATATATCCTCATTCTAAAATCTGCCTTGTCTGACGGACCTATTGTGATTAGTCCGTCTGAGCCTATTCCAAAATGCCTGTCACTGACATATATTGACACCCTTGCCGGATCATCTAATTTCTCTTCAAACAGGTTTACATATACATAATCATTTCCACAGCCGTGCATTTTTGTAAATTTCATAGTGATCACCTCGTTATTGGTTTTATATTGGTAACTATATTATACAGCGCACTTTCTGGTTTTTCTATAGCATTTTGTGCGTTTTATGTTGCGTTTTGTGCTGTTATAGATTATGCTTATAATAACATCTTATTATCAAAGGAGCATATCATGGATTCAAATTATACAAAAGCAGGCTACCTGACGGAGCCTTTTAAAATATTTCATCTAAGAGATGAACACAAGCTAAATATAGATTTCCATTACCATGATTTCCACAAAATTCTGATTCATCTGCACGGCAATGTATCCTACTGCATTGAGGGCCGAAGCTATGAGCTCAAAGAACATGATATCGTGCTTGTCAATGCCGGTGAGGTTCATAAGCCAATATTAAATAACGATTCAATTTATGAAAGAATCATTATATATGTGTCACCGCAGCTTATTGACGATTATGTGAGCAAAGGCTATGATCTGGCATGCTGTTTCAAGCAGGCCTATGCTAACCAGTCACATGTACTAAGACTCGCTGCGACCAAGGGCAGCCGTCTGGCTGATACGATCAAGGGACTAGACTCTACACTTAAAGAAACCAATGAATACGCAAATGAGCTGTACCAGAAGCTCCTGTTTTTAGAGTTTCTGATACAGCTCAATCGTATCACACTGCATGGCGGTATAGAATATATTAACACATTTTCCTCAAACAAAAAAATTGTAGAGATTTTGGATTTCTTAAATAAGAATTTAACAAACCGTATAAGTATTGATGAACTGGCAGATAAATTCTATATGAGCAGGTATCACCTGATGCACACCTTCAAGGAAGAAACCGGCTGCACCATAGGTTCATATATCACAACAAAGCGTCTGCTGCTCGCCCGCGATATGATTCGCGACGGAAGCAGTGTGTCTGCCGCCTGCGATGCCTGTGGATTCGGAAGCTATTCCTCATTTATCCGTGCATACCGCAAGCAATTCCATTCTACCCCTACAAATACATAAATGCTTCACGATATACCACAGGAAGCTTTTAATTATTTTAATTATTTTTAGTGCTGCATTATCTCTCATTAATCACATTTATAAGCTCAGGTATGAGCTGCTTCTTACGCGACACTACTCCCTTAAGCATAATTCCATCCTTACTCTGTGGCAGATTGTATGCTGAAGCTGCTATTGATGCTGCCTCTGCACCACTGTAGATGAGATATGTGGACTCATTAAGTATATCCGTGAGCATAACAAAGAGCATATCAAGCTGTTTTTCCACCTGCATCTTGTCAAGCAGAGGCACCACTCTCGCCTGTACCTTATCGAGCTCTGTCCTCGAAAGAGCAGAAATCTGCGATACTCCAAACGTATAATCCCCTGAATGAAAAATTTTAAAATCCTGATTTAATATTTCCTCTTCCGTCTTGTTAGCAAAGTTACTGCCTGCCTCGAACATTTTCTTGGCAAACTCTTCTACATCTATCTGCGCAATCTCCGCTAGGATAAGTGCTGTAGATTTATCAACCTGGGTACATGTAGGCGAACGGAACACTAATGTGTCAGAGAGTATTGCAGCGCACATAAGCCCCGCCATCTGAGGAGTAACCTCCACACCCTTTTCCATATACATCTGATAGATGATGGTTCCGGTACATCCAAGCGGCTGGTTTCTGAAATACACAGGTCCTATTGTCTCAAGAGAACCAATTCGATGATGATCGATTATCTCAAGAATCTCTGCCTCATCAATGTTGGCCACTGCCTGTGAGGTCTCATTATGATCCACAAGTATCACCTGTTTTTTCCTTGCATTCATTAAATTTCTGCGTGAAAACATACCAACATAATTTTGGTTTTCGTCAAGTATTGGGAAATCCCTGTGTCGGATTTTTGAAACAGTATCACGCACATCATCCACATAATCATCCAAATCAAAATGAATAAGATTTTCCCTTGTCATAAATGACTTTATCGGCATACTCTGGTTTATCAGACGCGATGTGGTAAACGTGTCATATGGTGTACTTATCACTACCACATCCTTAGCGTTTGCAGCATTTATGACATCCTTCGATATATCGAAGCCGCTTGTCACAATGATACAGCTGCAGTTTGCCTCAATACATATAAGCTGTGACTCCTCACGATCTGATATGATGACCAGATCATCCTCAGCCACATTGCCCTTTATGGTATCAGGTGTACCTGCTCCAACTATAACCTTTCCTTTCACAAAATAGCCATGCTCATTGCCTGCAACTATCTTGCCATCCAGCGTCTCTACAATATTCCTGTACTGGGTCCTCGCCTTTGCCAGGATAGAATTGTCATACACATCCATATATGACTTTGCTATATCACCTGTCACAATAAGTCCTTCAAGCTTGTCCTTCTTATTGACAACCGGAAGAGTGACTACGTTGAGTATCTTCATCATCTCCCATGCCTTTTTCATGGATAGATTACTGCTGACACCCTCAGTCCTTCTGATATGTATATCCTTTATCTGTGTGCCAACATCCTTTAAAAGGGCAGGCGTATCGGCCTTAAAATAATCCAGCACAAATGCTGTCTCTGCACTGATGCTGCCTGCTCTCATTGGTATGTATTCCATTGTATCATCTGTATGTGATTTAAGGTTTGCATACGCTATTGCTGCACAGATAGAATCTGTGTCAGGATTTTTATGTCCAACAACTCTTACAATCTTTTTTGCCATTTAGTTTTCCTCTCTGTCTGCCTTATAAAATGTCAAAATATGGTGCAACTCCCTAACCGGGAACTGCACCACCCTATTACAATAATATTTATTAAAAAATCGAACCAAAGAACCCGAGTATATACAATGCGATTACAACAAAGCCAAATGTATTAATAATAGCCAGCACAGTAGAGATGACTGCAAAAGTCTTTGTTGTTCCTACCTGCTTCTCAAGCTCTGACACTGTGTCCACCTTGTCTCCCATTGCCTTAAAGAGATTCTGAATATTCCTGAAACACTTAACATTCTCTGTATGTACCTTGTCAGCCAACTCCGCCTTTATCGAAACAAGCTGATCATTAAGCTCTTTAAGCGACTGAAGCATATGGGCATTCGCCTCATTTACCGCTGATGTAACTGCTGCTGTGCCCTCCTCTGTGATACGCCTTGTCTGCTCTAATGTGTCACCAAAATCAAGACTCTGGCCTATATTCTGGCTGATACCTGATATCTCAATGCCAAGTGACTGTCCGAGATTTCCAATCTGTCCGGACACCGAACTGCCAAGATTATCCATGTCTGAGCTTACCTGACGGCCTAAGCTGTCCATGCCTGCATTCATAGATTGCTCTATCTCAGCCATCTTTTCATGAACACTTTCTATAAGCACATCTATCTGCTTAGCAACCTGTGCAGTGATTCCATCGGCTTTTTCCTGTCTCTCGTCAAGTATCTGCTGCAGCTCCTCTGCCTTAGCTTCCCTCTCCTCAACTATGACTGAAAGCTCCTCAGCTTTTGATTCTTTTGTATTAAGCATCTCCTGAAGACGTTTTGCCTTTTCACGAAACTCATCAATTTGTGTTAACAAAAAATCATCTTTATCCATTTGTATATTATTCTCTTTTTTCTGCACTCTTTCACTACGATTCACATCGTCTCTTGCTACACGAGATGCCATTACTGTTCTTGAAGGTACTGCCCGCTCCGCTTGTTCTGTCGATATAAATCTTTTTGCACGTCTATCAAATATGCCTGACATTCGTATCCCTCCGATGGTTCCATTAAATACCATTAACGTAAGTATTGTACCATTACATGTTGTATTTGTAAACAAAAAAACCACGAAGTATAGGGTAATCACAGGATAATAAGCAAAAATCCCACAGAGCATATGCCCTGTGGGATAAAATATATACTGTGACTAATGAATTAGTCCTCTCCGTATAATTTAACGAGTTTCTCAAGGTGTGTATAACGTGCCTTAGCTGTCTCCTCAGACTTAGCAAAGAGTTTCTCTGCTCTCTCTGGGAATGGCTTGATAAGACGAGTATAACGTGCCTCATTGTTAAGGAACTCCTGGTAAGATCCGTCGCCGGCCTTTGATGTAAGAGTGAATGGATTCTTTCCTTCAGCCTTGAGTGCAGGGTTGAATGAGAAGAGATTCCAGTATCCAGCCTTAACAGCCTTCTTCATCTCATCCTGGCAGTGGTTCATACCACCCTTAGCGATACCGTGAAGCTCGCAAGGTGCGTATCCGATGATAAGTGATGGTCCCGGATAAGCCTCAGCCTCTGTAATAGCCTTAACAGCCTGTGCTGGGTTTGCTCCAAGAGCGATCTGTGCAACGTATACATATCCGTAGCTCATAGCGATCTCTGAAAGTGACTTCTTGCTTGTCTCTTTACCAGCTGCTGCGAACTGACATACCTCACCGATGTTAGAAGCCTTAGAAGCCTGTCCACCTGTGTTAGAGTACATCTCAGTATCGAATACCATTACGTTTACGTTCTCACCAGAAGCAAGTACATGGTCTAATCCACCGAAACCGATATCATATGCCCATCCGTCACCACCGAAGATCCATACAGATTTCTTTCCGAGGTAATCCTTCTTAGCAAGTACTTCTTTAGATTTCTCACATCCGGCTGCTGCTGCCTTCTCTAACTCTGCGATAAGAGCTGTTGTTGGCTCAACATTTGCCTTTGTGTCGTCCTTTGTCTCAAGGAACTTGTCTGCTGCTGCCTTGAACTCAGCTGTAGCCTTGTCTGATGCAGCGATCTCTTTAACAAGCTCGATAGCCTGATCACGGAGATATCTCTGTCCAACTTCCATACCTAAACCATGCTCAGCATTATCCTCGAAGAGTGAGTTAGACCAAGCTGGTCCCTTCTTAGAGTTGATATTTACTGTGTATGGTGATGTAGCTGCTGGGTTACCCCAGATAGAAGAACATCCTGTTGCGTTAGAGATGTACATCTGCTCACCGAAGAGCTGTGTAATAAGTCTAGCGTAAGATGTCTCAGCACATCCTGCACATGAGCCTGAGAACTCAAGGAGTGGCTGGTTGAACTGTGATCCCTTAGGTGTTGTATCAACCATTCCTGCATCTGTCTTCTTAGAAACGTTAGCTACTAAGTAATCAAATACTGGCTGCTCTGCTGCCTGAGACTCCTGTGGCTGCATTGAGATAGCTGCTGTAGGACAAACTGTGATACACTCACCACATCCCATACAGTCAAGTGGAGATACGCTCATTGTATACTTGTAAGCGCCTGCCTTTGGCTTCATATCAGCAACCTTCATGTTGTCAGGAGCTGCCTTTACTTCGTCATCTGTAAGTAAGAATGGACGAATTGTAGCGTGAGAACATACAAATGCACAGTTGTTACACTGGATACACTTCTCTGGATCCCACTGTGGAACTGTAACGGCTGTTCCTCTCTTCTCGTATGCAGAAGCACCTGTTACATACTGTCCGTCTGCCTTGTCAGCGAATGCTGAAACCGGAAGGCTGTCTCCATCCATCTTAGCGATTGGATCAAGAAGCTCGTTAACAAGCTTAACAACCTCTGGACGTCCTGTGCGCTCTGCCTTAGGAGCATCTGCCTCTGGATTCTTCCAAGACTCTGGAACCTCTACCTTATGTACAGCGTCAACACCGGCATCGATAGCCTTGTAGTTCATCTCTACGACTGCGTCACCCTTCTTTGAGTATGACTTCTTAGCAGCAGCTTTCATGTACTCAACAGCCTTGTCGATAGGCATTACATCTGCAAGCTTGAAGAATGCAGACTGGAGAATTGTGTTAGTTCTCTTACCCATTCCAATCTCGATAGCCTTGTCGATAGCGTTGATTGTGTAAAGCTGAATGTTGTTGTCAGCGATATATTTCTTAGCGTCAGCGTTGAGGTGATGAGCAAGCTCTTCATCTGACCACTGGCAGTTGATCATGAATACTCCGCCCGGCTTAACATCCTGAACCATCTTCATGCCCTGGATAACGTATGCAGGGTTGTGGCATGCTACGAAGTCAGCCTGGTTGATGTAGTATGGGCTTCTGATTGGGTTGTCACCAAATCTCAAGTGAGAAATTGTAACACCACCAGTCTTCTTTGAGTCATACTGGAAGTATGCCTGGATGTATTTGTCTGTGTGGTCACCGATGATCTTTGTAGAGTTCTTGTTAGCACCTACAGTACCATCTCCGCCGAGACCCCAGAACTTGCACTCTTTTGTACCAGGTGCAGATGTGATAGGAGCTGGCTTAACCTCTGGAAGTGAAAGATTTGTAACATCATCCACGATTCCAAGTGTAAATCTGTGCTTAGGAGCATCCTTCTCAAGCTCTGTATATACAGCAAATACTGAAGAAGGTGGTGTATCCTTAGATCCTAATCCGTAACGTCCGCCTACTAATACAACATCGTTCATTCCTGCTTCACGAAGTGTTGTAGCAACGTCTAAGTATAATGGCTCACCAAGTGATCCTGGCTCTTTTGTACGGTCTAATACAGCGATCTTCTTTGCAGTCTTTGGAATAGCATTAAGAAGAGCCTCTGAAGACCATGGACGGTAAAGACGTACCTTAATAAGTCCGACTTTCTCTCCCTTTGCTGTTAAGTAATCGATTACTTCCTCAGCTACATCATTGATAGAACCCATAGCGATGATTACACGATCAGCGTCAGGTGCTCCGTAGTAGTTGAATAATTTGTAATCTGTACCAAGCTTAGCATTAACCTTGTCCATGTACTTCTCAACAACTGCTGGAAGCTCATCATAGAACTTGTTACATGCCTCTCTATGCTGGAAGAAGATATCTCCGTTCTCGTGTGATCCACGAGCTGCTGGATGCTCTGGGTTAAGAGCGTGTGCTCTGAATTCAGCAACTGCATCCATTGGACACATCTCTTTGAGATCTTCATAATCCCACTTCTCGATCTTCTGGATCTCATGAGAAGTACGGAATCCATCGAAGAAGTTAATGAATGGAACTTTTCCCTCAAGTGCTGCACAGTGTGCAACCGGTGAAAGATCCATAACCTCCTGTGGATTTGTCTCACAAAGCATTGCGAAACCAGTCTGACGACAAGCATATACATCACTGTGATCACCGAAGATATTCAGTGCATGTGAAGATACTGTACGAGCTGATACGTCAAATACGCAAGGAAGATTCTCACCTGCGATTTTGTACATATTAGGGATCATAAGTAAAAGTCCCTGTGAAGCTGTAAATGTTGTAGTAAGTGCACCAGCTGCAAGAGATCCGTGAACTGTACCAGCGGCACCTGCCTCAGACTCCATCTCAACTACCTTTACAGTGCTTCCGAAAATGTTCTTCTGTCCTGCTGCTGACCACTGATCAACTGTATCAGCCATTGGGCTAGAAGGTGTGATAGGATAGATTCCGGCAACCTCTGTGTAGGCATATGCTACATGAGCGGCAGCGGTATTTCCATCCATCGACTGTTTTGCTCTAGACATGATATTTCCTCCTGTAAAATAAATGTTCAATTATAGACATGAATCAGAATGTCTCTATATAATAGTTTAGTTTGTGCGCTGTAAAAAATCAAGTTTTTTTAGCAATACATTGTACAAAAACCCTAAAATATTTATTAACAAGGTAAAATTTATGTACAAAAGGGCACAATGGCTATAAATCGCCTGTAAAACACTTGCAAAATACTGGTTTTACGTTAAAATAGAAACGATGTGTTACAGAAACGAACAGGTTATTAAATAGGAAAGGATTGAATAAAGACAAAATGATTAGTGCAAACAATATTACATTAAGAATTGGTAAAAAAGCTTTATTTGAGGATGTCAACATAAAATTCACAGAGGGAAACTGCTACGGACTTATTGGTGCAAACGGTGCCGGCAAGTCTACATTTTTAAAGATTCTCTCAGGACAGCTTGAGCCTACAAACGGTGATATCGCAATCACTCCGGGACAGAGACTGTCATTCTTACAGCAGGATCACTTCAAGTACGATGAGTTTACAGTACTTGATACGGTTATCATGGGTAATAAGCGTCTCTATGATATCATGAAGGAGAAGGAAGCCATCTATATGAAGGAGGATTTCTCAGACGAGGACGGAATCCGTGCCAGCGAGCTTGAGGCTGAGTTTGCCGATATGGACGGCTGGAATGCTGAGTCGGATGCAGCTACTCTCTTAAACGGTCTCGGTGTACCTACTGATGATCACTACACTCTGATGGCAGATCTGCCGGGTGCAGTAAAAGTCAAGGTGCTTCTCGCTCAGGCACTGTTTGGAAATCCTGACATACTGCTTCTCGATGAGCCTACCAACCACTTAGACCTCGATGCCATCTCATGGCTTGAGGAATTCCTCATCAATTTCGAGAATACGGTCATCGTTGTATCCCATGACAGATACTTCCTCAACAAGGTCTGCACGAACATCGCCGACATGGATTACGGTAAGATCCAGCTCTACGCAGGAAACTATGATTTCTGGTATGAATCAAGCCAGCTTATTGTCCGTCAGATGAAGGAAGCAAACAAAAAGAAAGAGGAAAAGATCAAGGAGCTGCAGGAATTTATCCAGCGTTTCTCTGCCAATGCCTCTAAATCAAAACAGGCTACATCAAGAAAGCGTGCCCTCGAAAAGATCCAGCTTGATGAAATACGTCCATCAAGCCGTAAATACCCATACATTGATTTCCGTCCTGAGCGTGAAATTGGAAACGATGTGCTCTTTGTCGAGGGCATCTCAAAAACCATCGACGGCGTAAAGGTACTTGACAATATCTCATTCACTGTTAACCACGATGACAAAATTGCATTTGTCGGAGGAAATGAGCTTGCAAAAACAACTATGTTTAAAATCCTTGCCGGAGAGCTTGAACCTGACGAGGGCTCATATAAATGGGGTGTCACAACCAGCCAGTCATACTTCCCAAAGGACAATACCGCAATCTTTGATACTGATGAGCTCATCGTTGACTGGCTCACACAGTACTCAGAAATCAAGGACGCCACATATGTGCGAGGTTTCCTTGGCCGTATGCTCTTTGCCGGTGAGGATGGAGTAAAGAAAATGCGTGTACTCTCCGGAGGAGAAAAGGTTCGTGTACTGCTATCCCGCATGATGATCATGGGAAGCAATGTACTCATGTTCGATGAGCCTACAGACCACCTCGACATGGAGTCAATCACAGCATTAAACAACGGAATGATAAAATTCCCTGGAGTAATCCTCTTTGCCTGCCGTGACCACCAGGTAGTCCAGACAACCGCCAACCGAATCATAGAATTCCTGCCAAACGGTTCAATGATCGACAAGATCACAACCTACGATGAATATCTTGAGAGTGATGAGATGGCACGTAAGCGTCAGGTCTACTCAATGAGCGAGGACGAAGAAAACGACAACTAAACGCTAATTATAATTAAAAGAAGCATCCCAAGCCGGGATGCTTCTTTTTCTGTTAAGTCACAAAGTAAGATAGGAATTTCCATCCTGTCTGCAACTATAAAAACATATTATAATTATATCCACTGTGATTCCCGCCTTCGCAAGCGACTTTGAATTGATATCTGCCGGTATTACCCAGCCCGGTATTACTAACATATGAGCCGGTATTGTCATCCTTTATATATCCTCTATCTGCCAGTCAACAGGCTCCACTCCATGCTCCTTAAGAAACTCATTTGCTTTACTAAAATGCTTGCATCCAAAAAAACCTCTGTAAGCCGACAGCGGACTTGGATGCGGTGCTGTCAATATCAGATGCTTTGGATTTGTAAGCATAGGAATCTTCGACTGTGCCGGGCGGCCCCAGAGCATATATACTATAGGTCTGTCCTGCTCATTTACAGCCTCTATGATTGCATCCGTGAACTTCTCCCAGCCGTGTCCCTGATGCGAGTTGGCCTGATGAGCCCTGACGGTGAGTACCGTATTCAAAAGTAAAACACCCTGGTCAGCCCATTTCTTCAGGTATCCGTTATTGGGGATATCACACCCCAGATCATCGTTAAGCTCCTTGTAGATATTCTGCAGTGATGGTGGAATATCCTTCTGAGACGGAAGCACAGAAAATGACAATCCATGTGCCTGATTGACATTATGGTACGGATCCTGCCCGAGGATGAGTACCTTTACCTTGTTAAGTGGTGTAAAATGCATGGCATTAAATATATCATCTGCCGGCGGATATACCACATGTGTGGCATATTCATCTCTCACAAAATTGTACAAATCCCTGTAATACGGTTTTTTAAACTCGGCTCCCACAGCCTTTGCCCACTCGCCGTCAAGCATACTCATAATCTCAATCTACCGCCTATCTTCTGACCGACACACCTTTATCTGCCAGATAATTCTTTAAATCCATAATTTCAAGCTCCTTGTAGTGGAAAAGTGAAGCTGCAAGCGCTGCGTCCGCCTTTCCATCTGTCAGAGCCTCGTAAAAATGCTCCTTTGTGCCTGCACCACCTGATGCGATAACCGGAACAGAAACGTTATCGGCAATAAGCCTTGTAAGCTCGATATCGTAGCCATCCTTTGTGCCGTCACAATCCATGCTTGTAAGAAGGATTTCTCCCGCTCCAAGCTCATTTGCCTTAACAGCCCATTCAATGGCATCAAGGCCTGTATCTATGCGGCCTCCGTTCTTGTATACATTCCAGCCGCTTCCGTCAGCACGACGCCTTGCATCGATTGCCACAACCACACACTGGCTGCCAAACTTATCCGCAGCGTCACTGATAAGCCGCGGTGTGTTTATGGCACTTGAATTTATTGAAATCTTGTCCGCACCCTCTCTAAGCAGCGCCTTAAAATCATCGACTGTTCTGATGCCGCCGCCCACAGTGAACGGTATAAACACCTTTTCAGCAACTTTTCTGACCATATCCACAACAGTATTTCTGTTGTCGCTTGAAGCCGTAATATCCAGAAAAACCACCTCATCTGCACCTGCCTTATCATAAGCAGCCGCAATCTCAACCGGGTCACCTGCATCTCTTAAATTGACAAAGTTTATGCCCTTCACAACACGTCCATTATTCACATCCAGACATGGGATTATTCTCTTCGTAAACATATTATGCCTCCCCTATCCCTGCAAAATTTTTAAGTATCGAAAGTCCGACTGTGCTGCTCTTTTCCGGATGGAACTGGCAGGCGAACACATTATTTTTCTCTACAGACGCATGAATGTGTGTACTGTACTCTGTCGTTGCTGTGACAATTGCTTCATCAGTGGCTTTCAGATAGTACGAATGCACAAAATATACATACGGATGCTCTGAAAGACCTTTAAACAGCCTTCCATTGTTCTGTAAATCAAGTGAATTCCAGCCTATGTGAGGTATTTTAAGTCCTTCCTTATCTGGTATGCGAAGTATCTGTCCGTCAAGCACATGAAGACCCTCAACGCCCTGACTCTCATCGCTTCCCTCAAATAATAGCTGAAGACCCAGGCATATGCCAAGAAATGGCTTGTCCATGTCACAAACCTCGTGAATAACCTTGTCCAGCTTGTATTTTTTAAGCGAATCCATTGCATCTCCAAAAGCTCCTACTCCGGGAAGTATTACCTTATCGGCATTTAAAATTTCATGCCTGTCTCTGGTCACAATACTCTCCTCGCCTATAGCTGTAAGAGCCTTTTCCACACTTCGCAGATTGCCTGCTCCATAATCGATGATTGCTATCATATCATTTTGTCTCCTCTTTAATGCCTAATTCATTTAATTTCTGTGTCAGTGCCAGTGTATAGTCATCTCTATCATCTATATTATACAGAGCAATGGCATCAACAACTATCGACATATGCCATTTTTATATTTCTTCCCGTCATTGTAATAAACCCGTTATTATTCTATGACTTTTATCCTAATAATACATATGGTAACACATTTATTGATTGTTTGCAATAAATAACTCAAGTTCAAACCAGAATTCTACACCATCCTTGTGATTTATGACACCATACCCTCTGTGATGCAGTTCCATAATGGCCTTTACTATAGACAGTCCTATGCCGCTTCCGCCATATTCCCTTGTTCTGGCCTTGTCCACCTTATAGAACTTATTCCATATATTTTCTATATCCTTATCAGGTATCGGCTCTCCCGTGTTAAACACGCTGACCCTCACACGGTCGCTGTACATGCTGTATGATACAGTGATAGTACCACCTCTTGTGCAGTGATTTATCGCATTGCTGATATAGTTTGTCACAACCTCTTCAATCTTGTATATATCGCCGCTCACATATACGGAATCGGTGCGGTCAAACTCAATTGCAGCCTCATTTTTCTGTGCCAGAAGCTTAGATGAGTCTATAACCCCTCTGACAAGCGGTGTCAAATCAAACCTCGTCATCTCAAGCACATCACTGCCATCCTCCAGATGATTGAGAGATAAAAGCTTCATAACCATGCGGTTCATCTTGTCAGTCTCGTCCATGATGACATCACAGTAGAAGTTACGGCTCTCATCATCGTCATTTACGACCTCTTTGAGCCCCTCAGCATAGCCTGAGATCAGAGCAAGCGGAGTTTTTAACTCATGTGACACATTTGACAAAAACTCCTTTCTCATCTCATCAATCTCTTCTTTTTTCTTTATATCACGCTGTAATTCATTGTTTGCCACCTTTAGTCTTGTGATGGTCTGCTCAAGTGTCTGCGACAGCTCATTCATATGCTCACCAAGCACATAAAGCTCCTTTGCACTGTTTTCCGTATCAATGTACTTCGCATCAAAATCAAGCTTCGCCATCCTTGTCGACAGCTCAGTCATATTTCTTATCGGCCTAGTCATGTTGCGAGCAACAATATATGCCATAAACACTCCCACAACAATAGCAGCCACTGTGCCTATTGCAAAAAAGCGGTTCGATATGGACACGCTCTCCTTAATGCTCTCAAGCGGTGTTTTCATGTATACAAAGTTACCGTCAATCAGTCTATTATTTATGATAATATACTCTGTCCCCAGCCTTTTATCCTTCTGCCTTGTCATATTCAGGTTGTTGTAGTCTGCCGAATATGACGACATGCTCGCCTCCAAAAGCAGCTGGAATATTTCCTGATTGTCAGTGGTTCCCTCAATTATGACCTTACCGTATTTGTTGAACACAACCGCATCTATATTGGCGCCAACACATTTCTTTTCAAATGCTACAGCAAACGTATCATCTGAAAGTTTGTCATTTTTTGCAGCCAAGTCCACCATTTTGTATACAGCAAGCATCTCTTTTTCCTTGTTAAATACATAATACTTTTCCAGCAGTGTGTTATTAGCCATCCAGAACACTCCCACTATCAGAAGTACAATGAATGAAATCACAAGCGTAAGCTGTGTGGATAACGTTTTTTTCTTTTTCATGGTGACACCTCTTATCCCGAATCCATTAGTCCTAAGCTTAACACTTACTGTATCTCGAACTTATATCCCACACCCCAGACAGTCTTTATATAGTCGCCTTTAGCGCCCATCTTGCTTCTTAATTTCTTCACATGTGTATCAATAGTCCTCGCGTCGCCAAAATAATCATAACTCCACACACTGTCAAGTATGCGCTCCCTGGTAAGCGCAATTCCCTGATTGCTCATAAAGTAATCCAAAAGCTCAAATTCCTTTACCGAAAGTTCAATATTCCTGCCATCAATAGCTACAGTGTGTGCCGTCTTGTCCATGACAATACCACCGGCCTCGCTTATTACTGCCTCCTTGCCCAGTTTATTCGCCCTGCGAAGGAGAGCATTTACCCTGGCCACCAGTATCTTGGGAGAAAATGGCTTTGAAATGTACTCATCAGCACCAATGTCAAAGCCGTTTAATTCATCACGCTCATCGCCCTTAGCTGTAAGCATAATAATCGGCACCTTTGAAGTCTGTCTGATTTCACGGCATACCTCAAAACCATTTATCCTTGGCATCATTATATCGAGCACCAGCAGTGCTATGTCCTTCTGCTGATAAAATATATCAAGTGCCTCCTCGCCGTCTCCGGCCTCAAGTACCTCATACCCTTCCCTTGCAAGGAAATCATGCACGAGCTTTCTCATCCTGCTCTCGTCATCTACCACCAGTATCTTTATTTTGTCCACTCTGTTGCATCCTGCCTTTCATCCAGTGCTTTTTCCCTCTTTCTAATCATCGCGCTCTGCAATCTCACCCGAACGATATGCCGCAATGAGATGCTTTAGATCAGCTATCTTTTCCTTCATTTTTATTCCGGCATCCGTATCTCCGACAAGTATTCTCTTATCAAGTACCTCTACAGCCTCACGCCTTGATACGATATCCCTCTCATCCCTTACTGCCGTCTCCGGTGATTCAAACGGCTCATGTGCTGTCAATGTCAGCCCATATGAATTGTAAATCAAGGTATATCCCGCGATGCCTGTCCGCCTGCGGTACGCCTTTGAAAAGCCACCATCTATGACTATCACTCTGCCGTCGCACTTCACAGGGCTTTCACCTCTTAATCTGTGAACAGGAACATGTCCGTTTATGATATGGTCTCTTTTATCATGCAAACCAAACTCCTCGAGTATACGCTGCGCACACTCAGGCTTGTTTATATAGTCATAATAAAAGTTTTTCTTTTCTATTTTCATGTCATCGTCATCTATAAAATATCTCTCAAACGTAGCCATCTTATTTCTGCCATAAAGCGGAGAATATGGTGCTGTCCATATGTACCACATGATATCGCTGCCCTTTTGTCTTTCCAGCTTATCATCCGAGAAAAAAGCCTTTCTGACGTAAGTCTCCAGTATATCAAACAAAGCCTTGCCACTATACTCTTTACCGTAGATATTTACCTTTGCGAAGCTTCCGTCCTCCTCCATCGGGATGCATCCGTGGAAAAGCAGATTGCCATTATATACCTTGTACATGCTGCCTTTTTTAAGCAACAGCCCAACGTGGTTTTTAAGCTTCTCGCAATGAATAAACGAGCTCCTGAGCCTCTGTATGACTTCCTCTTCCCCCTCTGTCAGCCTGTAAGGATCAGCCGGGTCAATTGTCGGAAAGCTTGTATCAAGAAGCTTATAAGTTCTGCCCTCAAGCTCTATAGTGCCATGTTCATAATCAATATGTTCCAAGAGCAATCGCTCCTTCATGCCATACTCAGGCCACTTCTTAATGAGCTGTCCCTCCAGCTTGAAACGTATGATGGCAATGGCCTTGTGCATCTTCTTTATCAGATCACTCTCCATATTATCTGCGCCACTTGGAGCCACCTTAAACACAAATCTGGTGCATGGGTCATCCTTGTAAGCCTTCAGTGCAAACGTAGCAAGCGGAAGCATATTTATGCCATAGCCCTCCTCGACCACGTCCAGATTACCATATCTGATACTGTTTCTGACAACAGTTGCAATACATGCAGGATTTCCTGCGGCTGCCCCCATCCAGATAATATCGTGATTGCCCCACTGTATATCCAGCGAGTGATATCTGCACAGCCTGTCCATTATCAGATGTGGCCCCGCTCCCCTGTCATATATATCACCAAGCACATGCAGATGGTCAACAGCAAGTCTCTGAATAAGCTCGGAAAGCACCACTATAAACTCCTCCGCAGTGCCCAGCTCCACTGTTGTATTGATGATTGACTCGTAGTAAGCCTCCTTGTTTAACACCTCCGGCTTTTCTGTGATGAGCTCCTCTATAACATATGCATACTCCTCCGGCAAAGCTTTTCTCACCTTGGAGCGCGTATACTTTGATGAAACGGTCTTGCACACCTCTATCAGCTTATAAAGAGTCGTCTTATACCACGAATCCATATCCGGCTCGTCCTGCTTAATAAGCTCCATCTTTTCCCTTGGGTAGTAGATGAGTGTGGCAAGCGCAGCCTTGTCAGCCTTGTTCATCGCCAGACCAAATACATCATCTATCTTCTTTCTTACAGCCCCAGAACCATTTTTCAGCACATGGGAAAAGGCTTCATACTCACCATGCACGTCAGATACAAAGTGCTCTGTGCCCTTTGGCAGGTTTAAAATAGCCTGCAGATTGATAATCTCAGATGATGCCTTGCCTATTGTCGGATACATCTCCGACAGCTGTTCCAAATAATGTAAGTGTTCTTTATCAATTGCTATATCATTCATTTATATCTAGACCTCGTAATACTGATTCATCACCTAATAAAACATTGTACCAATTAGCTGTGCTCTAATCCTGTCTCTTATACACATCTCCGAGCCCACGAGACATCTCAGGA
>ENA-OYAA01000106-OYAA01000106.1-human-gut-metagenome-genome-assembly--contig:-NODE-106-length-20019-cov-7.460629_pt1 | contig 20019 bp, 13 predicted proteins | sample MGYA00243426_ERZ652816 | MGnify/ENA primary metagenome ERZ652816 (study PRJEB26926, sample SAMN06164430) | human gut metagenome | biome: ENVO:00009003; feature: ENVO:2100002; material: ENVO:00002003... | reverse complement strand
GCCCCCAAATAGTGAAAGTGGGGGCAACTTTCTGCCCCCACTAAGGAAATATTGCTAAAATACAGTTTAGATTTACCATACACACAAACTGGGATTTATTTTTTACTTGTGGTTATGCGAAGTAACAAGCATCCCATCAAAAATCCAATGAGAGTCCCACAAGTATTCATAATCACATCATCTAACTGTGCAAACCTTCCAATAAATGTTTGCAAAAATTCTATGCCAATCGAAAATACTGCTCCAAGTATAACGCCATTCCACCAATGCTTGTAGATATTCTTAAAAATAAATACTGGCAAAAATCCATATGGAACGAATAGACATATGTTCAAAATAGTTGCCGCATTAAATCCGTCTTCAAATAATTTAAAACTAATATAACTATCAAGAGGTGACGATATTCCAAAACTACCACCAATAATTCCTGTAATTTTTAATATTGATACAATTATCAAAATCCACAAGAATTGGCATAAACAATTTAAAATCCTAATTTCTATTTTCTTCTTTTGGATAAATTCAATACCCAGTTCGATAATCATAACACCTGCGAAAATAATAAGTGCCGTTGGAAGTAACCTCACTAATATCCATATTCCAGTCCATATTTCCATTGTAATATAACTCACTATCATTCCTCCATAAATTTCATTTATCAAACTCCCTTTATTCCTGCTGAATCATCTTAAAATGCTTCAATGCCTCCACAATTGCACTTTCTTTATCTTCTGGACACTGTGGCTGCCTACTATCTTCTTTAGGCAAATTAGGACTTGGAACAAGTTCCAAGTCTGTCGCAGCAGTCATCGGATTGCCCTGCAAGCAGTCCATTCTCCTCGTTGCAACGCGCAAATTCTTTCCAACCTCAATTCCACATTTTCTCTTTACCTGTGAAATATACAGATCGGAAACCTTCATGCCGGCATTATGTTCAGCCACATACTTCTTTATCTCATCATATGTTGCCTTAGTCTCTACAGGTGTTATATCCACATCATCAAGTTCAATCGTGACATTAATGTAATCATCCGGCTTTTGTTTCAGTTGGGACAAAAGAACAACCGTCTCAACGTGCCCCGTATGCGCAAACTGATCAAACGCCCGCACTTTTCTCAGTTCATATCCGCCATCCACCAGAATCCGCAGATCACGTGCAAGCGTTGCCGAATCACAACTCACATAAACAATCCGCTGCGGCTTCATGGCAAGCATCGTGGACAAACACTGCTCATCGCACCCCTTCCGAGGCGGATCTACCACAATCACATCCGGATGGCGCATTCCTGCATCCAGATTATTGCTGTTGTAAAACGCTGGAAGTACCTCCTCCGCTTTTCCAACATAAAACTGTGCATTGGTAATTCCATTTAACGCAGCATTATTTTTTGCGTCCTCGATCGCCTGCGGAACAATTTCCACTCCGTATACCTGCTTTGCCTTCTGCGACAAAAATAACGAAATGGTTCCAATCCCACAGTACAGATCCCATACCGATTCTTCTCCGGTCAGCCCCGCATATTCCAGCGCCGTACTATAAAGTTTCTCCGTCTGTACCGGATTGACCTGATAAAACGATTGCGGAGAAATGTGATAGGCAATCGCCGTATCTTTCACAGAAAAATCATTTGTATTGCGCAGATGGATATAATCCGTGATATAAGGCATGCCCCAGATACATTCCGTGCGCTTTCCAAGAATAACATTTGTGCGCTCGGTATTTATATTATAAGAAATAGAGGTCATCCCCGGAAGCACCGAAAGCCGTTCGATGAGCGCGTCTTTCTGTGGCAGCACGTCTCCGTTAATCACCAGACATACCATCACTTCTTCGGTGGTAAATCCATAGCGGATCAAAACATGGCGCACCAGCCCGGTTCCGGCAGCCTCATCGTAAGCCGGAATCTGTGCCTGATACATCCACTCCTTTACTGCAGACAGCACATCTTTATTTTCCTCTACCCCAAGCAGACAGTCTTCCACCGGAATGATGGCATGCGTACGTGCCGCATAAAATCCGGTCACAAGTTTTCCTTCTTTATCCAGTCCCACCGGAAACTGTGCCTTGTTGCGGTAGCGGTATGGATTGTCTGCGCCAACAGGCGGCTGCATTTTACTGTCCAGCTTTGCCTCGGAAAATCCACCTATACGCATGAGATTGTTGCGCACCTTATTATTTTTAAATTCAAGCTGCTTTTCATAGGAAAGCGCCTGTATCTGGCAGCCGCCACACCTCTTGTGCAGCTCACATTGCGGCTCAACGCGAAAAGTGGAAGGGGTCTTAATCTCTTCCACTCTTGCGTAGCCATAGTTTTTCTTTAATTTTGTTGCGCGGGCTGTTATGACGTCACCAATCAGTGCATCCTTTACGAAAAAGGTCATGCCATCATAATGTCCGATACCCTCGCCGTCTGTTCCCATATCTGTTATTTCAAGTTCAAATATGTCATTTTTTTTCATGCTTTTCTCTTCTTTATTCTATATATAATTACTCTTTATAATGTTTGTATCCGGTGCAAGCTTTCACACCAAAAATCACACCATAGCTATATTTAATATTGTCCGCCTTTTTACACACTTGTTCTGCGGAAATTTGTCTCCATAAATCTGTTGTAGCCCTGCCACTTTGTATCGTTTTCAGGCACATTTACAAGCAGCTCCCTGAAGGTCTCCATCTTGGCATCTATGTTGTCTGCAAAGCTAAGTGCAAGTGCCTCGACAAGTGCCGGCTTTTTCGGAGAGCCAAACTCAAGCTCGCCGTGGTGGGCAAGTATGCAGTGCTTCAGCTCGTTTGCGAGCACTACCGGGAAGCCGTCGATGCTCTTAATCGCATCGCCTACCCACTCTGCACCAATCATGATATGTCCGAGGAGCTGACCTGCGTCTGTATAGTCATTCTCCGGGAAAGTGGAAAGCTCCTTTAATTTTCCGATATCATGGAAAATGGCTGCTGTAAGAAGCAGGTCACGGTTTAAAACCGGATACATTTTTGCAAAATAATCACAGTTCTTCGTCACACCGAGTGTATGCTCCAAAAGACCTCCTACAAAGCCGTGGTGCACACTCTTTGCTGCTGAATGGAACTTGAAACGGCGCTCAAACTCCTTATTGTCAAAAAAGCTATGTAAGAGTTGTGACAGGTACTGATTCTTTACAGAGCCGATAAAGCCCATGAGTTCCTTATACATGACCTCGACATCCTTATCGCTGACCGGCAGATAATCCGCAGGGTCATATTCTCCCTCGTTCACCTTTCTCGCACGCTTTATGGAACACTGCAAATTGCCCTGAAAGCTTGTGATATCACCGGTTATGGCTATGTAATCCATTGCATCAAATTCCTCAATGCCTACTGAGCCAACATCCCATATCTTGGCATCCAGCGTGCCTGTCTTATCCTGCAGGATAACATTGTCATAAGGCTTTCCGCTTTTGGTCATGGCTGCCTGCTTGCTCTTGCATAAAAAAATCTCATTGATTCTCTCTCCCTCGCGGAGAGTTGAAATATACTTCATATATCCTCCTATTTCGGCTAATTCATCACTCCGATTTTCACCTGACAGGTAATCTCCGTGTAGCCGTTGCTTCCTTTTCTCTTTACTTTCAGATTGCAGGTATCCTCAGGCTTTTGCTGCATAAGCTGTTTGTTGTACGCGGACACATTCGACACATCTGTATTGTTTACCGCAACTATCACATCTCCGCTTTGAAGCCCCGAGACAAATGCCGGTGAATCCATGGTAACCTGCTTTATATAAACACCCTTTGGGATGTTATATCTGTTTGCTATTTTTTCTGTAACTGTAGTACAGGTGATGCCTATGTACGGCACATCTGCGCCGCTCTCGAGCTTTTCAATGACAGGTGACAGGTCGCTTATGCTGACAGCCGTGAGCGTATTGTTTTCCTCCGCCGGATTAAAATCCTGCAGCGAAAGCCCTATGACCTGACCATCTGTATTAATCAGTATACCGCTCTGCAACTTGTTGCTTGCGATATCTGTGGTGAGCACCGAGTAATTGTTGTCCTGCGCCGACAGCTCGTTGGTTGTTGACGTTACAAGACCTGTGAGAATAGCATAGTTTGCCTCAAGCGCGATGACAGATGCTCCTCTTGAAACGATATTTGAATTACCAAGCTCCGCAACCGCTATAGCCCCTGTTGTGGCGTCGTCCAGAAGTGACTTATCCACGGAAATGATTGCTATACCTGTATTGCTGTCATACTTGACCAGCGCAGCATCAGCCATCATGTCGTTTACAAAGGTTACACTAAGCTTATCCGCCTTATCCACTACATTTTTCTCTGTCAGAATGATCAGCTGCTTTCCATTGTCCCTCAGTATCACTCCCACTCCCTGACCCTCGGTCTCATAGGAATTGTTGAAAATATCAGTGGCATCTGTCACACCCGTGACTCCTACTACAAATTTCGAGGCCGAAGCGCCCACGCTGTAGAGCTGGTTCTGCACTGCCTGATAATCTGCGAGTGTAGGCTGATAGGTCTGCAAAGACGGCTCCGAAGAAGTGCCGGACTCTGTGCTTTGTGTACCATTTTCACTATATGCATCATTGCTGTCATCTATGCCAGGCTGCTGTGTGGCTATCTGCACATCATTATTATTTTTTCCATCTGAAGCTTTTTTTGATTGTCTGTTGATAACCGGCAGAAATATAGCAAAAACAATGCTTGCAGCCACTGCAAATGCCACTCCGCAGAGTGCTGCTGTGCCTGCTTTTTTTGCAAGTCTTTTTTTATTCAGCGGTTTATCCTTTATCTTTTCTCTGATAAATTGCTCCATATTGTCACCCTGATTAGATGTCTTTAGTTACTATCTTACATTATATTCTGAATTATATTGCGTTGCAACCATATTTTTTGAGTACGCCCTTGTGGCATGTACCCGCCGGACTGCTGCAAGCCCTCACTTTTTGGCTCGTTTAACAAACTGGTTCGTTATGTATTAAACTTTATGTTATCATCTTGTAATTATCATTTAATACATATTTATTATGGTTTTTTTGAAGATTTTCAGCTATAATATGATAAGCTATACAGTAAATATGAATTTAATATTCAACTACCGAAATATAAGGATATAGAAATGAATAAAAAAGTTTACAAAACATTGGAATATAACAAAATCCTCACCATGCTAAGCAGCTACGCAGCATGTGATGAGACAAAGAAAAGGTGTCTTTCGCTTGAGCCTATCACCGATTTATACGAAATCAGACATCTGCAGACCACCACTGCCGATGCTCTAAGCCGCCTGTACAAGGACAGCGGAGTGTCCTTCGTTGGCATACACAATGTACATGCTTCCCTAAAGAGACTCGATATCGGCGGAGCTCTGAATACGACCGAGCTTCTTCGCATCTGCAGTCTTTTGGAGGTTGCAAAGCGCGTGAAGGCTTATGGCAGAAGCGCCATGGATAATGAGAAGCAGGATTCACTCTCCGGTCTGTTTTCAGGGATTGAACCGGTTTCTGCGCTCTGCGACGAGATTAAGAGGTGCATTTTATCTGAGGAAGAGATTGCCGATGATGCGAGTCCTGAGCTTTTTAAGATAAGAAAGAGCATACGCGGCATGAACGACAGAATCCATGCGCAACTCACCAAGCTCATGAACAACAGCACAACGAGGACATATCTGCAGGATGCGGTTGTGACCATGCGCGACGGCAGATATTGTCTGCCTGTAAAGGCTGAGGCAAAGGGCAATGTACCCGGCATGATGCACGATCAGTCATCTACCGGCTCTACCCTTTTTATCGAGCCGATGGCTGTCGTCAATTTGAATAACGAGCTCAAGGAGCTTTTCATAAAGGAGCAGGAGGAGATTGAAAAAATCCTTGCAGCGCTCAGCGACAAGGTTGCCATGAATGCAGCTGCTTTGGAGCAGGACTATGAGATTCTTTCAGAGCTTGACTTCATTTTTGCAAAGGCAAATCTGGCTAAATCATATAACGGTGTGGCACCGGAGTTCAACACCGAGGGGCATATCAATATCAGAAAGGGCCGTCATCCTCTTTTGGACGCTAAAAAGGTGGTCCCTATAGATGTACGGCTCGGCGAGGACTATAAGCAGCTCATCATCACCGGACCAAACACCGGCGGTAAAACGGTTTCACTAAAGACTGTCGGACTTTTGACTCTCATGGGTCAGGCAGGTCTTCACATTCCTGCGGCTGACAGGTCAAAGCTCGCCATCTTTGAGGACGTCTTTGCGGATATAGGCGATGAGCAGAGTATTGAGCAAAGTCTCAGTACCTTCTCGTCTCACATGACCAATATCGTAAAAATTCTTGAAAAAGCTGACGACAGAAGCCTTTGCCTGTTCGATGAGCTCTGCTCGGGAACCGACCCGACAGAGGGTGCGGCACTTGCCATCTCAATTTTAAACAGACTGCACCAGTATGGTGCCATCACCATGGCCACCACACACTACAGTGAGCTGAAGGTGTATGCACTTTCCACAGACGGTGTGGAAAATGCCTGCTGTGAGTTCAATGTGGAGACTTTAAGCCCTACCTACCGCCTGTTAATCGGTATTCCGGGAAAGAGTAACGCATTTGCAATCTCATCAAAGCTTGGTCTGGACGAAAGCATCATCGAGGATGCAAAAAGCAGGATTAATGATAACGACCTTGATTTTGAGGATCTGATTGCAAGCCTCGAGTCACAGCGACAAACCATCGAAAAGGAACAGCTTGAAATCAACAGCTACAAGGCCGAGATTGAAAAGCTCAAGAAACAGCTCGAAGAGAAAAACGAGCGCATAGACAAGAGCAAAGACAAGATTTTACGCGAGGCAAATGAGGAAGCCTACAAGATACTGCAGGATGCAAAGGAGCTTGCCGACAAAACCATCCGCAATTTCAACAAATACGGACAGGGGCAGGCTCCTATGAGCCAGATGGAAAAGGAGCGCTCTGCCCTTCGTGACAAGATGAATGACAAGGAAAAGAAGCTGTCAGACATCAAGAAAAACACTGCCAAGGCAAATCACAAGGCGCCTAAGAAGCTGCGCATCGGTGATTCTGTGCTTGTGCTCTCCCTCAATCTGAAGGGAACTGTCCACACTCTGCCAAACGCCAAGGGCGATTTGTATGTGCAGATGGGTATACTGCGCTCGCTGGTTAATATTAATGACCTCGTGCTCTTAAACGACGATGTATCTCCTGCCAAGAAGTACGGTGGCAGCGGAAGCAAGATAAAGATGAGTAAATCGCTGTCAGTTTCATCAGAAATCAACCTGATAGGAAAGACTACGGATGAGGCACTTGCTCTCTTAGATAAATACTTAGACGACGCATATATCGCTCATCTTACATCTGTGCGCATTGTCCACGGAAAAGGCACCGGTGCACTGCGAAAGGCTGTGCATGGACTCCTTAAGAGGACAAAAACTATTGCGGAATACCATCTCGGTGAGTTTGGTGAGGGCGATGCCGGAGTAACCATCGCAACCTTTAAATAACGACAATATACTTTTACGGAATATAAATAATTTTTAAGAAGGAGATTAGAAATGGCTGTTAAACAGAAAATACTGATAGTAGACGACGACAACAATATAGCAGAGCTTATATCTCTATATCTGACCAAGGAATGCTATGACACCAAAATCGTAAATGACGGTGAGCAGGCTCTTATCGCGTTCGAGCACTACAAGCCAAACATGCTTCTTTTGGACCTCATGCTTCCGGGCATAGATGGCTATCAGGTATGCCGTGAGATACGTGCAAAGTCCGATGTGCCGATTATCATGCTCTCCGCAAAGGGCGAGGTATTTGACAAGGTTTTAGGCCTGGAGCTTGGCGCCGACGACTATATACTCAAGCCCTTTGACTCAAAGGAGCTTGTGGCAAGAGTCAAGGCCGTGCTCAGACGCTTCCAGCCTGCAAAGCCGGAAGCCTATGCTTCCGTAGATATCAAGTGTGTGGAGTACCCGGGGCTTATTGTAAATCTGTCGAACTACTCTGTCACTTATGACGGACAGCAGATTGATATGCCGCCAAAGGAGCTTGAGCTATTATATTTTCTTGCCTCATCTCCAAATCAGGTGTTTACTAGGGAGCAGCTTCTGGACAACATATGGGGCTATGAATATGTCGGCGACACACGCACTGTCGATGTGCATGTAAAGCGTCTCCGCGAGAAAATCAAGGACAAGCCAACCTGGCGTATCGCAACTGTCTGGGGTATCGGATACAAGTTTGAGGTAAAATAATAATGAAGCACACCATCTACTCTAAGCTGTTAATCAGCTACCTGATTTACGGTGTCATCGCTTTTTTCATTATATGCACCTTTACACAGCATCTCACCACAGACTATATTGAAAAGCAGGAGGCATCCAATCTCTACAGGGAGGCATCAATCATAGCAGGTGACTATGCCAGTGAATACTTTGGTTCATCCATGTCGCTAAGCGATTTCCAGAATCACATGAAAATCGTAGCCGACTATATGGATGCCAAGGTATGGGTGGTCAGCCCTGACGGTGAGCTGCTCATGGACTCAGATGATCCGTCAATAGGCATTGATATCCAAAATGACAGTTCTAAGCCTGTAGTGATAAATGGATTTGATGTCACCGATTTTGGCAGCGACAACTATATGATTGGAAATTTTTACGGCTCCTTCAAGCATAGGATGCTGTCCGTATTTTCCCCGGTAAATGTCTCGTACCAGAATATCGGCTACATAGTCATTCACAAGACAATGAGCCATATCACGGCAGGTGTAAACGGTTTTATGAATATCTCCTTTTACACTGTAGCGCTCATTTTTGTAGTGGCATTTATTATGCTTGTCACGATGAGCCGCTCCATTTACCGTCCTATCTCCAAAATCACAAAGACCGCAAAGAAGTATGCAAAGGGCGATTTCACTGCCCAGATTGATGTACATTCCAATGACGAAATCGGCTATCTGGCAAACACACTAAACTACATGGCAACTGAGCTTGATACGCTTGAGGAGGATCAGCGCAAGTTTGTTTCCAACGTGTCACACGACTTTCGCTCCCCTCTTACCTCGATAAAGGGCTACGTGGAGGCCATGCTGGACGGAACCATTCCTGTTGAGATGCAGGATAAATACTTAAACATCATACTTTTTGAGACCGAGAGGCTTAATAAGCTCACCAAGAGTCTTATCGATCTGAACCAGTTCGGTCATCACGGCATACATCTGGATATTGCTGATTTTGACATCAATACAATGATCCGCACGACAATCCTCACCTTCGAGGGTAAATGCAGTGAAAAGGGCTTAAGCTTTGACCTGCTGCTCACCGGAAAAGAGCTTTTCGTGCGCGGTGATATGGTCAAAATCCAGCAGATTCTTTACAACCTGATAGACAACGCTGTGAAGTTTTCAAATAATGATTCGAGTATCAAGATTGAGACGAGTATCAGAAATGAAAAGGTGTTTATATCAGTAAAGGATCACGGTATCGGTATACCAAAGGACAGCCTTTCAAAGATCTGGGAGCGCTTCTACAAGAGTGATTTATCCCGCGGAAAGGATAAGCGCGGTACGGGACTTGGCCTGTCTATAGTTAAAGAAATTGTGCAGGCGCATGGTGAGAATATAAATGTGATAAGTACTGAGGGTGTGGGAACTGAGTTTATATTTACGCTGCCGCTCAGCAAAAAAGAAGGGTGAGGCGCAGCTCATCATATGATAGGTGTGGTGGGCGCCTCGCTTTTTAGGTTATGAGGTTGCCGGCGTAGCACACAGTATATTCCTCAGAAAAATGTGAAATCAGCCGCGGTTCTTTATCCGGACAGGTTACGATTTTATTTATGTTTTCTTTCTTCTTTAATTTATGGAACTCCGCGGCAGTTCACATTTTTCTTCGGAACACACTGTATGCTCTCCGGCTAATTCAGGTTTACGAGCGAGGCGCTTTGCTACCTTGCATTCCGGCACTTTTTACTTTTTAAATTTAAAGCTCATTTCACTGATGCGAAATGAGCTTATTTAGTAGTTATATATTGTTTATAAATAAATATTCTGAGCTGCCTTGAAAACACAAGAAAAACTGATTTTAAATAATTACACTTATATCACATTTTTATGGTTCATATTTGCTGCCGGACGGGTCGGTTACTGTGTAGTCTCCGCCGGATATATCGGCTGTGGTTTCAAAGTCTGTGATGTCCTGATTTACGGTACCCTCGAACAGGTCATATGTGAAGGTGTAGCCCTGTGCCGATACTGCTTTGACATATATTTTGATATTGCTTGCAGCTGTGACAGGGATTAAGTCTTCGATTTTGACTGTGCCTTCGAGGCTATGGAGCTTACCGTCGTCCTCTTTTGAGGCATCAGAGGTATCATTTTCCGTGTTATTCTTTGAGCCATCTTTTTTGGCATCATCCTTCCGGCTTAAGGCGGATGTGATAGAATCTGTGTCTGCAGAGTCTGCACTATCCGTGCCGTTTTCTGCCAACAGCTGTCTGATATCGTAAGTCTTTAGCTCTGTATCTGAGCTTGCAACTACGAGCTGCACACTGTTAAAGTCAAAGTAATCATTTCCCATGACCGCTACATCTACATCTGTGCCAAGCTTTATGCTGCCATTGTCAAAGGTTGGTTTATCGGCAAGTATGCCGGATGCTACATTTTTGAACACTGATGTCACACCTTCAAACTTATCGAGCACCTCTGTGCTTCTCTTATTTCCGTCAACAAACAGAAATGTCACATTGCCTGCATAGTCCTCCGACAGTGGAAGTGTGGCCTCGCCCGTATACTTGATGCCGTCTAGCTCGAGCGGTATCTCGTTTGTACCGAAAAATACACTGGTTTTTGTATCCTCTGTGTACTCCTTTGGCACCACCGAGACAGAGACTGTGTATGTCCTATCGGTAAAGTCTGCACTTTTTAAGGAAATATCCCAGTCTGTTATGAGGCTGGCCTCCTCCTCAAGGGTGGACTTGATATCATCCTGCATGGTCTGCACATCGGAAAGTATCACCGATGTGTTGTCTGATGTGTATGACATCTGTGTCTCGAGCTTTTTTATCCTGTTATTAAGCAATACTGCCCCCGCAATAAGTGCGGCGAGCAGTATTATTGTAATCGCATTGAAAATATTTTTTTTCAAATTCATATTATAGTGTTATTCCTCATCTTCCTCTGCAGCCACAGCTATTCCAAGCTCCTCAAGCTGCTTTGGATCTACAGTTCCGGGTGCCTCTGACATGAGGTCCGAAGCATCCTTTACCTTAGGGAATGCAATAACCTCCTTGATATTGTCTGTATGCAGCATATGCATGCAGATACGGTCAACACCGAAGGCAAGTCCTGCGTGTGGCGGTACGCCATATGAGAATGCATCAAGCAGGAATCCAAACTGCTCATGTGCACGCTCCTTTGTGAAGCCAAGCACCTCAAACATCTTCTCCTGGATGTCATCCTGATGGATACGCACTGAACCTCCACCGAGCTCTGTACCATTGAGTACGATATCATATGCCTTTGCACGAACTGCGCCCGGATCTGAATCTATCTTATCCCAATCCTCCTCCATAGGCATAGTGAATGGATGATGCATTGCCATAAATCTGTTTTCCTCATCAGACCACTCAAGGAGTGGGAACTCTGTTACCCAGAGGAAATTGTACTTGTTCTCATCAATCAGGCCAAGCTCAGCTCCGAGCATGAGACGAAGTGCTCCAAGTACATTCCATACGATTTTATTCTTGTCTGCTGCGAAAAGGAGTAAATCTCCCGGCTTTCCGTTCATCTTTGCAACAAGTGCATCAAGCTCAGCTTCTGTCATAAACTTGGCAAATGATGACTTGTATGTGCCATCCTCATTGATGCACAGATAAGCAAGTCCCTTTGCTCCACAGCCCTTTGCATGCTCTACAAGCTTGTCAATCTTCTTACGAGGCATCTTTGCCTGTCCCTCTACATTGATACCGCGGACAGAGCCACCGTTTTCAAGAGCTCCTGTGAATACTCCAAAGCCACAGTCCTTTACCACATCTGAAACATCGCAAAGCTCCATACCAAAACGTGTATCAGGCTTGTCAGAACCAAATCTGTCCATAGCCTCCTGCCAAGGCATACGCTTAAACGGAATCTCAACATCCACATTTATAACCTCTTTAAAAAGGTGCTTTAACAGTCTCTCATTTACCTCGATTACATCATCGATATCTACGAATGAAAGCTCCATATCTGCCTGTGTAAACTCAGGCTGTCTGTCTGCACGCAGATCCTCGTCACGGAAGCATCGTGCAATCTGGAAATATCTGTCATAACCTGAAGCCATCAGAAGCTGCTTAAAGAGCTGTGGTGACTGTGGAAGCGCGTAAAAATGTCCGTGGTGTATACGGCTTGGCACGAGATAGTCTCTGGCGCCCTCCGGTGTAGACTTGCAAAGGATTGGTGTCTCTATCTCCAAAAATCCCTCGTTTGCCATAAAGTCACGCATCACGCGAAGCACATTGCTTCTGAGCATGAGATTTCTCTGGATATCAGGGCGGCGAAGATCCAGATAACGGTATTTAAGTCTGATGTCCTCGCTGGTCTTTGAATTCTCCTCAATATGGAATGGAGGTGTCTGTGCCTCTGAAAGCACTCTGATTGATGTAGCGATAACCTCGATATCACCTGTCTTTAAGTTCTCATTGACAGCAGCTGTTCTCTTCTGAACAGTTCCCTCAACTGCGATGACGAACTCACTTCTTAAGGTGCCTGCCTTTTCAAAGCCCTCTGCACCTACATTTTCCTCACCGAATACTATCTGAAGTATTCCGCTTCTGTCTCTTAAATCTACGAAAATGAGACTTCCTAAATTTCTTCTCTTCTGTACCCAGCCCATGACGGTGACCTTCTCACCGATATTGGCATTTGATACCTCTGTACATCTATGGCTTCTATGTAAGCCCTGCATTGATTCTGCCATTTTATGCTCCTTATATTTCTACTATATATTTATTCTAATGTCTGTCTGGTACCGCTGCTGCACAGCTAATCTGCTGCTTATCAGATTCCTATCTGTTAAAGAACTCAACAAACTCCTCGTAGCCCTCTTTCATAAGCTGCTCCTTCTGGAATTTCTTGTTCTTGTTCATGCGCACAACAAGCACCTGCTGTCCGTTTGCTCTTGCGTCTTTTGCCTGGTTCATGACATCAACAAGCTTGTCTGCCGGATATTTCTTCTCAACCAGATAAGCCACCTTCTTTGGACTCTCAGGAATCTTGAAGCCGCTCTCCATGAGAAGCAGGATAATTCTCTCAAAACCGATTGAAAAACCACAGGCAGGTACATCATTTCCGGTGAACTTTCCAATCATCTTGTCATATCGTCCGCCACCGCCACAGGCTGCGCCAAGCTCAGGCATTGATATCTCAAAAATAGTTCCTGTGTAGTAGCTCATTCCACGAACAAGTGTAGGGTCAAATACGAGCTCAAACTTTGCTCCCTTTGTGGCATTGACAGCCGTAGCTATCTCTGTCATATTTGTAACCACTTCTTCGTCTAAATATTCACCGAGCTTTTCTGAAAGTATATTTACACCCTCAGTGACATCCCTTGTCTGCTCCAAAAGCTTGAACAAATCAAGATATTTGTCAATATTTTCCTGTGGGTAGCCATCCTGTGCAAGCTCACTTGCAACGCCTTCCACTCCTATCTTGTCCATCTTATCGAGTGTGATAAATACACTGTCGTAGTCCTCCTCAGCAAAACCACTGTAAGCTGCCATAGCCTTTAGGATTCTTCTCTCGTTGATTCTTATCTCAAAGTTCTCGAAGCCGAGTCTGCCGATTGTGGTAGTGGTTGCTGTAATCAGCTCTATCTCTGCCAGATTGCTTGGCTCTCCGAGTATATCTATATCACACTGTGTAAACTGTCTGTAGCGGCCTCTCTGAGGTCTGTCTGCTCTCCACACACTGCCCATCTGAAGTGCCTTAAACGGCGATGGCAGGTTGTTGGCATTGTTTGAATAATATCTTGAAAGTGGCACTGTAAGGTCATAGCGCATTCCAAAGTCTACTACATCAGACTCTTCCTTTGCTGTCTCCAGATTCAGCTTCTCGCCTCTCTTCATTACCTTGAAGATCAGCTTCTCATTTTCTCCGCCCTGCTTGCTTGTGAGATTTGCTATATTCTCCATGCATGGTGTCTCTATCGGTGTAAATCCGAAGCTTCTGTATGTATCCTTGATCACACTTGTCACATAATCACGGATTTCCATCTCTGCAGGTAGTATATCCTTCATGCCGTTGACCGGCTTTTTGCTCAGTGCCATTTGGTTTCCTCCATCTATATTAAAATATTGAATTCATTAGCTATTCTATTATACTTTTCGGTTTTGCAATCGTCAAGGGTTTATGGCAATTATACGGACTGCAAAGATAACGAGCATCTGCTGTGAAAGGTTACAAATGCTAATGCACATCTGCTGTGAACGGTTGCAAATGCAAATGCACATCTACTGCGGCGGATTGCAGATGCCACACGGAGACAAACCCATGGATTTTGCTTCATCAAGCGTTACCTCTGTGTCACTCTTTTTCAAGGTCCGACAGCCCGCCCGGTGATATTTCTTACCTGTTGCAGTGATATGAACCATCGTCTCGCTGTTTGAGGAATCTGCAGCGCTATTTTCTGTTGCTGAGCTGTCTGAGCCTGATGATGCACTTCCTGTGGTGCCATCCAGCCAGCTGTCACCATTCTCATAGTTTATTCCGACTCCGGGCTGCACATTATAGCAATAGACATTAAAAAGTATGCCGCCACCGTTATCCTCAACCGACTTTGCCTCTATGAGAACGCCGTTTGCAACAAGATTGCTGCCAGAGAACATAGGAGTCACCCTGTAGAGCACATGATTTCCTGTATTGTTTACATAATCCGCTACCAGATTCTCAAACGGAAGCATCCCCTCCACATTCAGATATCTCGTACCGGTAATAAGGTTCTTTGGATTGGCATTCTCACCGGCAAGCTGATAGCCAATAAGATGACAGCGATTGTATAAATACCTGTCCTTTATCACATCATACTTCACCGTATGCCAGCCTGATGGCTTTATCATGCCTATCTTGCCACGCTCCTCAGTCGGCATGATATCCTTGCAGATATTGGCATAAGCCACACCGCATCTGCCAAGTGAATCCAAATCACTGTAATTTTCAAAAGCAGTGGTAGTCATATCGCTATCCGTAAAAAAAGGCTCATTATTGTTGACAGCCACGTATGCCTTGCCATCATATGCCGGAATCGCATCAAGGGAAACGTAGGAATTGTTATTTACCAGATCCTCCTGTGGCTTTCCTGAATCCGCCTGTCCTGTACCGTTAGCACCTGAATCAGCTTCCGCCGGATCACTTCCACTCTGTGCACCATCCACATTATCCTTGCTACCTAAAGCACCGGAAGAATCCTCCCCTGCCACTACAGCTCCTGCGGCATGCCCGGCACCTTCCGTGCCGGATGAATCAGTGGAGGCACAGCCTATAAAAATTGTAGCAATTGCAAGTAACTCACATAGTGTAATTGCAGCTGTTTTCCTTAACTTTAGCCATATGTTCATATAAAATCACTCTTTCTATCAATCGATTGATATTGGATTTTCCCTAATTACAATAAATTAAATGAATACTTAAATTACTAAACCTAATATACTTTTATTTCCTCGCTTCATTTATTATAGCAAACGTTTGTTTGTTTTTCAACCCTTGCTGTAAAGCTATACATTTCCGTGTGCACCACGACCGGGCAGAGCTTACGGCCCTAACTCAAAAAAGCCACCCCAGGCATAACACCCGGTGTGGCTTTTAATCATGTATTATGAAATTATGTGAATCACCTAATGTGAATCAACACTGCTATATTGCAGAACAAATCTACTCGCAAAGCTTAGAAAACTCATCCGCAACAAACTGAACCTTGGTTCCGATAATAACCTGAACAGAATTCTTGCCAGGCTTCATAACGCCTGCAACACCTGCAGATTTAATCTTCTTGTCATCAACCTGAGTAATATCCTTAACCTCAAGTCTAAGTCTTGTGATGCAGTTGTCAATGCTTGCAATATTGTCTTTGCCACCGCAGCCCTCAAGAATAGTCTTTGCTACTGCTGTGTAGTCATTGTTAGAAAGCACTGCCTTCTTCTCTGCCTCAACATCATCGTCCTCTCTACCAGGGGTCTTAAGATCCCATTTCTTGATAGCGAAATAGAATACAATGTAGAATACGATAAAAGCTGCGATTCCAAGAGGAATGATGAGCCATGTCTTTGCTGCAGCCGGAAGTGAAGATGAGAATAATAAATCCATCGCGCCGGCTGAGAATGAGAAGCCTGCTCTAAATCCAAGAGCTACTGTAATCATTGTGAAAATACCATAAAGTAAAGCATAAATCACATAGAGAACAGGAGCAAGGAACATAAATGCAAACTCGAAAGGCTCTGTAACACCACAGATGAATGCACAGATAGCTGCAGAAGCAAGGATACCGATGGCAGCCTTTTTCTTAGCAGGCTTTGCACACTTAACCATGGCAAGTGCTGCACCAGGAATACCAAACATCATACATGGGAAGAAACCTGACATGTACATTCCGAGGCTCCATGAAACATCCTTTGATGTCTCGCCATTCCAGAAATGAGAGAGGTCTCCAAGTCCGATAGTATCGAACCAGAATACGTTGTTTAATGCGTGGTGTAATCCTGTAGGGATTAACAGACGGTTCAGGAATGCATAGATACCTGCGCCGACTACGTCAAAACCAACGATTGCTTTACCGATAGCTACAAGAGCACCGAAAAGTAATGGCCATACAAACAGTAATACTACAGATACAAGGATTGAAACAACACCTGCGATAATTGCTACGCAACGCTTGCCGCTGAAGAATGACAGCCAGTCAGGAAGCTTTGTATCCTTAAATCTGTTGTAACACAAAGAACCAATAACACCGGCTAAGATACCGATAAATGGGTTTGCAATCTTGTCGAATGCAAGTGTCTTTGTAGCGCTGTCAGCGATAGATGGCATGATTTTTGTAACAAAGTCTGTAGACAGGAGTGTTGTCATCATCAGCCATGAAGCTAAAGCTGCAATACCGCCGGTACCGTCGTTCTTTTCCGACATACCGACACCAACGCCGATTACAAAAAGGATGGCCATGTTGTCAATCAAAGCGCCCCTGCTTTAACTAAAAACAGACCTATTAAATTACGTACACCCTCGATGTCACCACCCTGCATGGTTGCAGGACATAAATAATATCCAATACCCATGAGGATACCACAGATAGGAAGTACTGCTACGGGAAGCATTAAAGCTTTACCCAGTTTTTGAAGAAATTTCATAAATTTCCCCTCCTTTACATTATGTATACTAAACTGGAGATACTCCAATAAAGTTCGTTATTATTATATAATTATATTCAAATCTACGCGAGACTTAAAATCTCATCACCGGCGGATACATTCCCCTCTTTGAGTATCTTTATCTCACTATAATCAGCAGTGTTGCCAATTAAAACCGGAGTAATGACATTAAGATCTGCTGCCTTAATCTGCTCCAGGTCAGCCTCCATCAAAAGGTCACCCTTCTTCACCTGATCACCAACGGAAATATGTGATTTAAAAGGAGCACCCTTTAGTATCACTGTATCCAGACCAATGTGCAAAAGCAACTCGACTCCCTGAGTGGTCGTCATGGTAAAAGCATGAAGCGTATCAAATACAGCTGTCACCTCACCATCCGCCGGAGCGTAAAACCTGCCCTCAGAAGGAATCACGGCCACGCCGTCTCCCAATATCTTCTCAGAAAAAGTAGGATCCGGAACCTCTGTAATAGGAACCACTCTGCCGTTGCACGGAGAACAGATCACCTTTCCCTTTGACTTATTCTTAAAAAAACCTAACATGATATCTCCTTTCCGTCGATATACACACTCACAATATCCAAATCATCATTGAGAAGCACAAAATCTGCTCTCTTTCCTGCAGAAATGCTGCCTGCTTCATCATAGATGTCAATCTCCTTAGCCGGATTGGCTGTAGCACACATAATAGCCTCCTCAAGCGGAATACCTGCCTGCCTTACTGTGAAACGCATACAATCCATCAGATTGGTTGCCGAGCCTGCAATTGTCCCATCATGGAGTGTGGCAAGCGAACCTCTGACCGTCACTGCCTGTCCACCGAGTGTATACTCGCCATCCTCAAGCCCTGTGGCTCTCATGCTGTCACTTATTAAAATCATGCGCTTCGAACCAAACATGGCAAATGTTGCCCTGATAACCGACGGATGAATATGCACACCGTCACAAATGAGCTCTGCATGACACTTTTCTGAATCTCTCACAGCCCCGATAACTCCCGGATTCCTGTGATGAAGCGGTGGCATCGCATTATACAAATGTGTGGCATGGCTTGCACCATGCTCAATAGCCTCTACCGCTGTGTCATAATCAGCCGCTGTGTGTGCTATTGAAACCACAACACTTCCTCTTACCCTGTCTATAAAATCAATCGCGCCCGGCTCCTCCGGAGCGATATCTACAAGCTTTATCAAGCCATGGGCCGCATCCTGAAGCTCACAGAAATAATCATAATCACATCGCATGATATTCTCTGCCGCCTGTGCGCCCTTTTTAGAAGGACTGATAAAAGGTCCCTCCATATTGATACCTACAAGATGTGCACCACCATGATAATTATAATCACCGGCATTTTTCATGACACTCAAAAGCTCATCCTTTTGAATGGTCATAGTAGCCGGACACACGCTCGTCACTCCGATAGAAGCCTCGTATGCTGTAATCACATCAAGTGCCTCTTTGGTGCCGTCACACATATCAGCTCCCTTGCATCCATGAAAATGAATATCCACAAGACCCGGTATCATGATAAGACCTGATGCATCTATACTCTCCTGCTGTGTGCTGTCAGCAGCCGCATCCGTGTCAGCTGTTCTCTCCAAAACACTGTCAAAACGGCCATCCTTAACGACAACATCACCTTGCATAAAGCTGCCATCCTCTGTAAATACCCTTGCATTTTTTATTATCATATACATGTACCTTCTCAACTAAAAAACATCTACAGTCTGCTCAGTGCAGCCTCATCCGCTACAAGCGTAACATCATTGTGCAGCTGTAATACAGAAGCCGGCACCTGTGGTGTAATCGGTCCAAAGAAAGCCTTGTGCACAATCTCTGCCTTATCCTCACCACTTGCAATAATAAGAATCTTTTTAGCCTGCATGATGGTCTTGATGCCCATTGTATAAGCCTGCTTCGGAACATCATCAGCCGATGCAAAGAAGCGCTTATTGGCCTCAATAGTAGACTCTGTCAGATCCACACAGTGTACCTGCTTGTCAAAAGACTCGCCCGGCTCATTAAAACCGATATGACCATTGTGCCCGATACCAAGAAGCTGTAAATCAACACCGCCAAGAGACTGAATCAGCTCGGTATAGCGCTTGCACTCCTTCTGTGGATCCGGCTCCATGCCGTTTGGCAGGTGAGTATTCTCAATCGGAATATTCACATGATCAAACAAATTCTGATGCATAAAATAATAGTAGCTCTGATCATTCTCACGGCTTAATCCCTTGTACTCATCAAGGTTCACCGTCATAACCTCTGAGAAGTCCAAATCCCCCTTCTTGAACCACTCAACGAGCTGCTTATATAAACCGACAGGTGTAGAGCCTGTAGCCAGTCCCAATACACAATTAGGCTTCATAATCACCTGTGCCGATATGATATTTGCAGCCTTTCTGCTCATATCTGCATAATCCTTAGCATTATATATTCTCATGAAAAATCCCTCCAATTCGTAAAATATACCCAATACTATCTGCACAACCTTCAAAAGTGCTGCTTGATTGCATATATGCATTTTACCTCGTATAGGACATTTTGTCCAGTACTTTTTGTCATATTTTGCATATTTTATAAAAAAAATATTAAATTTTAATGCGGTAAAGTGGTAAAATTGCATAAAAACTGTCTCTTAT
>ENA-OYAA01000066-OYAA01000066.1-human-gut-metagenome-genome-assembly--contig:-NODE-66-length-24227-cov-6.907620_pt1 | contig 24227 bp, 18 predicted proteins | sample MGYA00243426_ERZ652816 | MGnify/ENA primary metagenome ERZ652816 (study PRJEB26926, sample SAMN06164430) | human gut metagenome | biome: ENVO:00009003; feature: ENVO:2100002; material: ENVO:00002003... | reverse complement strand
GGTACGTACGGTGCTGTGAGAGGACGGCGGTTAGTCACCGCCTCCTACTCGATTCATGGACATAATTTCTACAGTATCTAAGCCACTTCGCTATTCGCTCCTGCAAGAGTACGTGTGCGCCACCGGTGCCCGGGGCTTACGTCCCTTACGCTGTGGCGGAAATGTTGTTCAAATCAGTTCAAAGTACTAGACAAATTCCCTAAAATATTAGATAATAGAAGCAAATTAGTTTTCATTTTGCATAGGAGGTCGGCATGAAGAAGAAAAAAATAGTTATTGCACTCGGACATGATGCTCTTGGAACAACTCTTCCGGAGCAGCACGAGGCTACAAAGCATACAGCAAAGGCAGTTGCAGATTTTATCAGGGACGATTATGAGGTTGTTATCACACACAGCAACGGACCGCAGGTGGGCATGATTCACACCGCTATGTCTGAGTTTTGCAGGATTTATCCTGAGTATACAGCTACACCTACAGCAGTCTGCTCTGCAATGAGCCAGGGCTATATAGGATATGATTTACAGAATGCTATCCGTACAGAGCTTCTTGGCAGAGGAATTTACAAGACTGTTTCTACAATACTTACACAGGTGGTTGTTGACCCATATGATGAGGCTTTTTATCATCCGACAAAGATCATTGGCCGTGTTATGACAGAGGCTGAGGCTGAGGAAGAGGAGAAGAAGGGCAACCATGTGACACAGGTTGAGGGAGGCTACAGAAGAGTTGTGGCAGCTCCAAAGCCTGTTGATATAGTGGAAAAGGATGCTATTAAGGCTCTTGTTGATGCGGATCAGGTTGTTATCGCATGCGGTGGCGGCGGAATTCCTGTTTTAGCACAGGACAATAAGCTTCAGGGCGCAAGCGCTGTTATCGAGAAGGATCTTGCAGCAGGAAAGCTTGCAGATACTCTTGATGCCGACAGACTTGTTATACTTACAAGCGTTGACAAGGTCTGCCTGAACTATGGCAAGGAGGATGAGAAGCCGCTTGATACCATGACTGTCGATGAGGCAAAGAAGTACCTTGCAGCAGGCGAGTTTGATGAGGGTACCATGGCTCCAAAGATTGAGGCGGCTATCGACTTTATCGGTGACTCTGCCATCCGTTCAGTGCTTATCACAAAGCTCAACAAAGAGGGCAAGACAGTTTCAGGTGGTATGGGCACTTTAATTACAAAGTAGAGCTTAATTGTTATAATTCACATATATCCCACACGTCTATATGCATTTTGCAGAGCAGATGTGTGGGTAGTTTTATAAAACCCACGAGAACAAGAAAAGTAAGATAGAAGGTAACACAAAATGAGTGAGAAAAGGCTTCAAAAGAGAGATGAAATCTCAGATGAGTACAAATGGAAGCTTGAGGATATGTATGAGACAGATGAGCTGTGGGAGGCTGAGTGTGAAAAAGCGTCACAGATTGCAGAAAAGCTATCCGGATTTAAGGGACATCTGGCCGACAGTGCAGCAACGCTGCTTGATTTTTTTAAGAAGCAGGATGAGCTGTCTTATTATTTGGAGCGTATAGTGGTTTATGCGAATGAACGCTCGCATCAGGACACTGCCGTGTCGAAATATCAGGCATATGTGTCAAAGGCAGAGACGCTGACTGTTCAGGCATCAGGTGCGCTGGCATTTGCGAGTCCGGAGATTTTGCAGATAGATGATAAAAGGCTTGAGAGCTTTTACAGTGAGAGCAATGAGCTTATGCACTATAAGCGTGCGATTGATGAGATAATGCGTCAGAAAGAGCATACTTTATCGGCTGCAGAGGAGAATATCCTGGCGCAGTGCGGTGAGATGGCTGCAGCACCGGAGAATATATTCAGCATGTTCAACAACGCGGATATCAAATTCCCATATATCACTGATGTCGAGGGAAATAAAATACGTATCACGCACGGCAATTTCATAGACTTTTTAAGCAGCAAGGACAGAAGCCTGCGCAAGCAGGTGTTCCGAGGAGTGTATGATTCGTACAAGAAGTGGAGTAATACTGTTTCAATGATGTACATCAGCAAGCTGAAAAATGACACTTTTTATGCAAGGGTAAGAAAATATGACAGCGCAAGGGCCATGTATTTATCCGATGGCGATATTCCTGAGAGCGTATATGACAATCTGATCGAGACGGTTCACGCACATCTGCCGGCTCTGCACAGGTACATGGCGCTTAGGAAGAAGCTTTTAGGTGTGGAGCATCTGCATATGTATGATTTGTTTGCACCGATTGTGGACAATGTACAGACCACCTACACCTATGATGAGGCGAAAAAGCTTGTGGCAAAGGCGCTTGAGCCTATGGGCGATGAGTATGTCAGCACACTTAAGGCTGGCATGGAGAGTGGCTGGATAGATGTATATGAGAATGAGAACAAGAGAAGCGGTGCGTATTCATGGGGCGCTTACGGCACTCATCCGTATGTGCTTTTGAACTATGCCGACAATCTGGACAGTGTGTTTACGCTGGCTCATGAGATGGGACATGCGATGCATACATACTATTCAAATGAGCATCAGAGCATCACCTACGCAGGATACCTGATTTTTGTGGCAGAGGTTGCATCCACCTGCAATGAGTCGCTTCTAATGCACTATATGCTTGAGCATTGTGAGGATGAGAATGAGAGAAAATATCTCATGACACATTTTCTGGACGGCTTCAGGACGACACTTTTCAGGCAGGCGCAGTTTGCTGAGTTTGAGCATATAGCTCACCGGAAAATGCAAAAGGGCGAGCCGGTTACCAAGGATGTGCTAAATGAGCTATGGCATGAGCTGAATGTGCAGTACTACGGACCGGATATGCGCGTGGATGATGAGATATCATATGAGTGGATGCGCATACCGCATTTTTACACACCGTACTATGTATATCAGTACTCGACAGGCTATTCGGCAGCAGTTGCTTTTTCAAAAAAGATACTTGAGGAGGGAAAGCCTGCTGTGGATAAGTATATAGGAAATTTCCTGTGCGGTGGATGCTCGAAGAATCCAATCGAGCTGCTAAAGAGTGCCGGTGTTGATATGAGCACACCAAAGCCTGTGGATGATGCACTCAATGTATTTGAGGATTATCTGAAGCAGTTTGAGACAGCAACTAAGTAAGGAGAAACATTTTTATGGAAAGAATTAAAAGCTTTACAATTAATCATAATATTCTTAAACCTGGATTTTATATTTCAAGAAAAGACGGAGAAATCGTTACATACGACCTTCGTACAAGAAAACCTAATGCAGGAGATTATATGTCCAATTCAGCTATGCACTCAGTGGAGCATATGTTTGCAACATGTGTGAGAAACTCTGAGATTGCAGATGATGTGGTATATTTTGGACCGATGGGCTGTCAGACAGGCTTCTATCTCGTTGTGAGGGATGTCGAGCCGGGGAAGGTTTTTGAAATCACCAAAGAGGTCTTAAAACAGATACTTGAGTATGATGGACCGGTATTTGGTGCATCAGCCATAGAGTGCGGACATTACGAGAATCTGTCACTTGACGAGGCAAAGAAGGAGTGCCGTGCATATCTTAATGTGCTTGAGAGCCAGACAAATATGGAGTTTACTTATCCACAGTAAACGAGGACTAAAAATATAATAGCAAGATAGCAGGAATGGAGAAATAAAATGACAATAGGTGTAATTGGTGCAATGCAGATGGAGGTCGATGACTTAAAGGCTCAGATGACAGACACACAGACAGAGGTTTACAGCGGAGTGGAGTTTGTTGAGGGTAAAATCGGTGATCAGTATGTAGTTGCGGCAAAATGCGGAATAGGAAAGGTATTTGCGGCAATATGTGCAGAGGCCATGATTTTGAAATATGATGTAGATATGATTGTCAATATCGGAGTGGCAGGAACTTTGACAAAGGACTTAAATGTGCTTGACGTGGCAGTAGCCACAAACGTGCTGCAGCACGATATGGATACATCGCCAATCGGAGATCCGAAGGGGCTCCTCTCAGGCATCAATATGATTTTGCTTCCGGCTGATACAAAAATGGTGGAGCTCATGTGCTCATGCTTAGCTGACAGGAATATCCACTACAAAAAGGGCAATATCGCAACAGGAGATCAGTTTATTGCCACAAAGGAGCAGAAGGATTATATTTCGAATACCTTTGATGCAATCGCAGCAGAGATGGAGGGAGGCAGCATCGGTCATGTGTGCTATGTGAACAAGGTGCCATTTGCCATTCTTCGCTCAATATCAGACGGCGATGGCGGCGAGACAGACTACCAGACCTTTGCGGAGAAGGCTGCGCATCAGTCGATTGAGGTAGTGCTTGAGTTTATCGGAAGGGCAGAAGAACTGAAATAGAGTTATTTCATTATTCATAATTTGTGATAATAAAGAATAGTATATAGCATGAGTGAATACAGAGCATACATGCAAAATACAAAACTACATAATGGGACAAAACGAAAGAAACGCCGACACAGATTCCTTTTTGGAGTGCTGCTGTCGGCGCTTCTTATTACAGGCGCTTTATATGGCAGAGAGTATGACATATCACAGCTGAAAAATATAGAGGTGATGGAGACACTTAGCAGTGCTGTGAGTCAGTTCGGAGACAGAAAGCTGCCTGTATATTCGGTTCAGACAACGGAAAAAAAGATAGCCCTTTCATTTGACTGTGCCTGGGGAGCAGAGGATTTTGACAGTATGATGGAGACACTTGACAAGCACAACGTAAAGGCTACATTTTTTATGACAGGAGGGTTTGTGAGTGATAATCCTGAATGTGTAAAGACGCTGGTTGAAAAAGGGCATGAGCCCGGAAATCACAGTGAGCACCACTATGATATGGCAACAATCACGGCAGGCGAGATGAAGACGGAGATAATGGATGTGCACAAAAAGGTCAAGGAGCTGACCGGAAAGGATATGAAGGTATTCAGACCGCCATACGGCTCGTACAACAATGAACTGATTGACACAGTGTATGGCTGTGACTATTATCCAATCCAGTGGGATGTGGATTCACTCGACTGGAAAAACTATGGTATGCAAAACATTATAGATACAGTGTGCAATCACAAAAGCCTGGATTGTGGCTCGATAATACTCTGCCATCTAGGCGCGAAATACACCTCGCAGGCACTCGATGAGATGCTCACGAAGCTTCAGGACATGGGCTATGAGATAGTTCCGGTATCAAAGCTGATCATGACTGAAGGCTATCATATGGATGCAAACGGTATGCAGATCAAGGACTGAGCAATTTCATAAATCAATATTTTAGTCAATATTTAGTCAATAATTTAGCCCTTTACGATATTGTTATTTACAGACAAGTGTGTTAAACTAAAACTATATTTTAAAGAAGCTGTGAGACAGCTATGGGGGTAAATTATATGACAGATACAGGTTTTTTAGTAGCATTCTTTATAGTTATTTTTTTAGTTATCATCTTTGCGCTTGTCGCTGTAATCGGGGCCGTTACAAGTGCTGTTGCAGGTATCAATGATGATGAGGATGAGATTGAGGAAGAGGGCATTTGAAGCTGAAATAAATAAAAAATCTTAAAAGAGATTAAAAGACATTTAAGGACATCGAATTATATTAATCGTATAATTGGGTGTCTTTTTATTGTCAAAATCTCTTAAAAAAGTATAAACCAATTGAGTTGCAATCCGACACATTGTATAATAAAAGTATAACAGCGAATTAAATATATTGTGAAAATCGCAGTAATCATTGTCTATTAAACTAATGCAGGACATTATCAAGAAAAGAAAAAGGAGGGGTTAGATGATATCCAGATATAGTGTAAAAAAGCCTTTTACTGTACTTGTAGGAGTATTGCTGGTAATAGTACTTGGTGTTGTATCGCTTGGCAGGATGACGACAGATCTGCTGCCGGATATGAGCTTTCAGTATGCACTTATCGTGACAACAGATATGGGAGCAAGTCCACAGGAGGTGGAGAGCGATGTCACCGCGCCGCTTGAAGCAGCTATGGCAACTACGTCAAATATCAAAAACGTAAGCTCAATGTCATATAACAGCTATTCGCTGGTGACATGCGAGTATGAGCAGAATGCCAACATGGATTCTGTAGTGATAGAGATGCAGCAGAAAATAGATCAGGTCAAGGCTGGCTGGAAGGATGGAGTGGGTACTCCGACCATTATGAAGATAAATCCGGACATGCTTCCAATCATGATGACTGCTGTGGATATGGATGGGAAAAGCAAGTCGGAAATCACAGACTTTGTGGAAAACACACTTAAGCCTGCAATTGAGAGTACAGAGGGAGTCGCATCAGTGACTGCGACAGGTGAGCTCACCGAGCAGATACAGGTCACGATGAATCAGGCCAAGATAGATGCGCTCAATGAGAAAATAAATAATGCCGTTTCAAAGAAATTTGACGATGCAAAAAGTCAGATGGATGATGCAAGCGCAAAGATAGAGAGCGGACAAAACGCAATCACATCGGCATCGGATCAGATGAGCGCGGGAGTGGATACGCTAAAGGCGCAAAAGGCAAAGCTTGCGGAGCAGAAGACTCAGCTAGAGAGTACTCTTGCAAGCTTAAATGAGCAGAAGAGCCAGCTTGAAACAATTCAGTCAGCTCTTTCAGACTTCATGAATAGTGATACATATACAAAGACAATTCCGTCACTCAAAGAGGGCGCAAATGCACCGGGTGAAGCGGGCACAGCACTCAAAGCGCAGCTTGAGCAGGTTAATAAGCAGATTGCAACACAGTTTTCAGGTCTCTCGGCGCTTGGAATCAAGGTAAACACAGCAGATGATCTGCCTGCGGCAGCGTCAGCGATAGCACAGACTCTCATTCAGGTGAATACAGGTATAGAGCAGTGCCAAAGCGGGCTTGACCAGATAGCACAAGGAGAGACAGCACTTTTAGATGCCTATGATAATCTAAACAGTCAGGCAGCTATAAGCTCGATAAGCATAGGACAGCAGTCAGCACAGCTTGCAACAGCAGCGGCATCTCTTGACAGTTCAAAGAAGGAGCTTGAAAAGAGTAAGGATGATGCACTTGACAAGTCAAACTTAAATGCAGTTTTAACAATTGACTCGCTCTCGCAGTTGCTCGTCGCTCAGAATTTTGATATGCCTGCAGGCTATGTAAATGATTCAAATGGCACGCAGTACATAGTACAGGTGGGAGATGAGATAAAATCAATTGATGATTTAACAAATCTAGTGCTTATGGATATGAAGCTTGATGGAATAGCTCCTATTCATGTCGGTGATGTGGCAGATGTTGAGATGACTGACAACTCGGATGAGACATATGCGATAGTCAACGGTAATCCCGGAATAATGCTCTCCATGGAGAAGCAGACCGGCTACTCTACAGGAGACGTCACAGACCGTCTTTTAGACAAGCTTGATTTGCTGGAAAAGGAAAATGACGGATTACACACCACAGTGCTTATGAATCAGGGCGTATACATCGACATGGTAGTAAAGAGTGTTATGGAAAATATGATAGTGGGAGCAATACTTGCCATTTTCGTATTGCTTTTGTTCTTAAAGGATATAAAGCCAACACTTGTTATCGCAGCATCTATACCACTATCGGTTATTGTGGCAGTGGTGCTTATGTATTTTACGGATATCACCTTAAATATCATTTCAATGTCGGGACTTGTGCTTGGAATAGGAATGCTGGTGGATAATTCAATAGTAGTAATCGAGAATATCTACAGATTAAGGGGAGAGGGATATTCGGTAAAGAAGGCAGCTGTTGAGGGTGCAAATCAGGTGGCAGGAGCCATTTTTGCCTCTACACTTACCACGGTAAGTGTGTACGCGCCAATCATTTTTACTGATGGAATCACGAGACAGCTCTTTGTAGACCTGGCACTTACGGTAGCGTTTACTCTTATGGCATCTCTTGTAGTGGCACTCACGTTTGTACCGGCAATTGCTTCAGGTATGCTCAAAAAGACGAAGGATATAAAGCATCCATGGTTTGACCGTTTTAAGGACTGGTATGGAAATGTGCTCGGCACATGTCTTAGATTTAAGCCGGTGGTATTTATTGCGGCAGTAGTGCTTTTAGTCGGCAGTGGCGCACTTTGCATGTCAAGGGGAATGACATTTATGGATATGGACATGGAGTCAAATCAGATTTCACTTACCATAGAGGCAAAGGATGACGAAAAGCTTGACTTCAAGCAGCTTACAGAGCTGTCTGATAAGGTCATGGACAAAATATCTGATATAAAGGGCATAGACACAATAGGAGCTACAGCAGGCGGCAGCTCGACCATGAACCTGATGAGCTCAGGAAGCGACAGCGTGAGCATGTATATATTGCTTGATGAGAAGTCGGATGTTTCATCGGATAAGGTAATAGATGAAATTGAAAAACGCACAAAGAATCTGGACTGCAAGGTAACAGCATCTTCGCAGGCTATGGACTCATCAGAGTTTTTCGGAAGTGGTCTCTCTGTCAGGATTAAGGGTAATGATATAGACAAGCTGCAGAAGCTTGCAGGTGATGTGGCAGATATCCTTAAGGACACAAATGGAGTGACAGATATAGATGACGGTCTTGGAGATACAATCAATGAGCTTAAGATAACTGTGGATAAGGAAAAAGCAGCAAAGTATGGCTATACGGTGGCTCAGGTATACCAGCTCGTATCCGGTGAGATATCATCTCAAAAGAGCGCAACAACCATTACGACCGACATAAAGGACTATGAGGTATACTTACAATCCGCAGAGCAGTCTGATGTGACTGTGGACGACATCAAAAACCTTACATTTACCTATAAGGATAATGATGGCAGTGAAAAGGAGATTCCGCTCAGTGATATCTGCACTATTTCGCAGGAACAGACACTAAGTACCATTCATCGAGATGCTCAGACAAGATATATTACAGTATCAGGTGCGGTTGATGAAAACCATAATGTAACATTACTAAGCAATAAAATTAAATCGAAAATTGATAAACTTAGCATTCCTGATGGCTATTCAATAGACATGGAGGGCGAGGATGAGACAATAAATGAGTCAATGAGTCAGCTTGGACTTATGCTTGTGCTTGCAGTGATATTTATCTATCTTATCATGGTGGCGCAGTTCCAGTCATTGCTTTCACCGTTTATTATCATGTTCTGTATACCTCTTGCGTTTACAGGAGGCTTTATAGCTCTTTTCATCACGGGAAATGAGCTCGGAATCATATCAATGCTTGGCTTTATCATGCTGGCAGGTCTCATTGTAAATAATGGAATCGTGCTCATTGATTACATCAATCAGGCTAGGAGAGAGGGCATGAGCAAGCATGAGGCAATCATAGACGCAGGCCGTACAAGGCTTCGTCCAATACTGATGACAGCGATGACCACCATACTTGCAATGTTTACATCAGCGATAGGTATCGGAGATGGCTCAGATATGATAAAGCCGATGGCAATCGCAATAATAGGAGGTCTCGTATACGGAACCATCCTTACGCTTATAGTAATTCCATGTATCTATGATGCGTTCAACAGAGAGAAGAGCATGGTAGAGGAAGAGCTGTAGCAAGTAGATAATAATAGCTGACATATAAGGATAGAGCTGTACAATCACAGGATTAACTAAAAAACCGCTCGGAACGCAAAAAAAGTTCCGGGTGGTTTTTTATAATAAAAAGTAGTTTTATCTGCTTATTTTTTATGGCTATTGCATATTGCACAAAAAATGATTAATAAATTTAAACAAATAGCTGAAAATGCTTTTGCAACGTTATATACTATTGAAAAGTCAATGCTATAGTAATATAATACAAACAGAAGCCAAGAGAAAAACATAACGGCTTATATTTTTTACAACAATTAATTAACAAATTTAACTAACTATCAAGGAGGAAGCAATCATGAAGTATTTTCTGGACAGTGCAAAAATCGAAGAAATCAAGGAGGCCTACCATACATTTGGTATTGATGGAGTGACAACAAATCCACGCCACATAATGGTAAGCGGAAAGCCTTTCCTTACTGTAATCAGTGAGATGGCAGACTGGGTTAAGGCGGAAGGAATCGAGGGATACGAGAAATTCCCTATTTCCGTTGAAATCAACCCACACCTTGATGATGCAGATGAGATGGTAGCAGAGGCAAGAAAGATTTCAGCTATCTGCAGCAACTTTGTTATCAAGATTCCGTGCACAGAGGCCGGTATTCAGGCAGCAAGAAGACTCGAGGCAGAGGGAATCAGAACAAATGTGACACTCGTATTCTCACCAGCACAGGCTATTCTGCCGGCAAAGAATAATTCGCTTTTTGTTTCACCTTTCATCGGCTGGAAAGAGGCAAATGGAGAGGATTGTAAAGCGTACATTCAGGCTATTTCAGATATCTATGACAATTATGGATATAAGGGAAAGACACAGATTATCTGTGCGGCTATCCGTACACCTAAGCAGATTGTAGACTGTGCGGTTGCAGGAGCAGATATCGTTACAACAGGCCTTGCAGTATACAAGGACAGTATCAAACATGCATATACCAGACAGGGACTTGAGACATTCCAGAATGCATGGGATAATACAGTTACAGAATAGATGAAACAGGGAGGTGTTTGTAGGCAATGAAAATTGGATTTGTAGGACTCGGAATCATGGGGGAGTCCATGAGTGAGAATATAGTGAAGAAGCATGATGATGAGGTATATGTATTTGATTTCGTAAAGGAGAAGGTAGAGCTATTGGAGAGCAAGGGTGCAATCGGCTGCAGCAGTTCGCTTAAGCTGGCAGAAAAATCAGACGTAATTATATCAATGGTTCCAAAGTCAGAGCATTCGATGGCTGTTTATAAGGAGGTTTTACCGGCACTTGATGATACAAAGCTCTGTATTGATATGAGCACGATAGATCCATCTGTTTCTGTGGAGATTTCTGAAATGGTAAAGAAGACGGGCGCAGAGTTTGTGGACGCACCGGTTGTGAAATCGAAGCCTGCTGCTATTGCAGGAAAGCTCGGAATATATGTCGGTGGAGATGAAAAAGCGTGTGAGAAGGCTATGCCGATTCTTTCCTATATGGGAGAAAATATCATCAGGATGGGTGGAAACGGAAAAGGTCTGGTCATGAAAATCTGCCATAACGCGCTTGTATCACAGATTCAAAATGGTGTAAATGAGACACTGACACTTGCAAGGGCATATGGAATAGATATAGAAAGCTATACTACAGCTATCTCATATGGCGGTGGACAGAACTTTTATCTGGATTCCAAAAATGTGCCAATCAAAAATGAGGATTACACCACTGCCTTTTCGATTGAAAACATGTACAAGGATGTGAATATCTGCATGAATATGGCAAAGGAGAGTGGATTAAAGCTTCAAGGAGAAAACGCTGCAAAGCAGGTATATGACAAGGCAATGGAACTTGGCTTTGGAAAAGAAGATTTCTGCGCTACTATAAAGGCTGTCAAGGCAATGCAAAGATAAGTGGGGGAAATATGTTAAAACATTTGAATGAAAAAAATTCTGTGACTATATACAGTGTCACTGATCCATGTTTTGAAACCTACGGAAGGGTGATTTCAAATATCAATTGCAACGAACTTATCTCATTTATGGAACAAAATACTGTAATTCCTGAGAAAGGAAATATATATGTGGCTTCAGTAGAAGAGCTTGAACGTACACATATAGCAGAGTTTTTTAAAAATCGTATATATGGAGAGATGCCTATACAGATAGGCTACTGTAATGGCAGAAACACCACATACAATGGTTTTGAGTACCATAAGGGCAGCGAAATCAATATAGCGGTAACTGACTTTATGCTGGTGCTGGGACATACCTGGGAGATAAAAGACAATACATACCGTATTGAAGATGCAAAGGTATTTTTTGTGGAAAAGGGTACAGCAATAGAGATGTACCAGACGACACTTCATCTATCACCATGCAGGGTGTCAGATATTGGATTTAAGGATGTTGTGATTCTTCCAAGGGGAACCAATACACCACTCAATAATGGAGGGACAGATGAAGCTGCTATAGGAGAAGAGAGACTGCTTTTGCAAAGAAATAAGTGGGTAATAGCACATCCCGATAGAGAACCATTGATAAAACAAGGGGCATATCCTGGATTGCTTGGAGAGAATAAGGAACTTTATTATTAAAAAAACCACGTGACCGAAAGACTGAATACTGGACATATTACTGTACTTTCGGTTGCGTGGGAAATAATTTTCAGAAAAAGTATATCATGTGAGAGATTGAATGTGAATAGTTAGTTTCAACAAATCGATGTATATTTTTTCTATTAAATTGGAGGATTTTATGGAGCATTTAGTATTTACTTTGGTGACATTTGTGCTTTTCACAGCACTGGTTGGAATTATTTCAGGAAAGATAGTGAAGAATAGCGATGACCAGAAAACGGCAAAGGGTTATTTCCTTGCCGGAAATGGACTTGGAGGTTTTTTCATTGCAGGCTCAATGCTGCTTACGAATCTGTCGGCAGAAAATCTGGTAGGTTTGTCGGGACAGTCATATGCAGCTAATATGTCAGGCATGGCATGGGAAGCAACAGCGGTTATAGCCACAATTATTATGGCTTTTGTGTTTTTGCCGATGTATCTTAGAAAAGGATATACAACGCTGCCGGAGTTTATGGAGGAGAGGTATGGCGTTGGTGTACGCCGTATGGTTTCTATCCTATTTCTTATTGGATATTTAGTAATCGGAATTCCTGTATGTCTGTACGCAGGCGCTATAGCATTTGAGCAGATTTTTGATTTTGCTACAGTATTTGGAATCAGCGAGGGTATGGCACTTACAATTCTTATAGTGCTTGTAGGTATTATTGGTGCACTATATGCCGTACTTGGAGGTATGAGAGCAGTAGCTGTATCAGACACAATCAATGGAATTTTACTTGTTTTAGGCTCAGTGCTTGTAGTCGTATTTGGTTTTATAGCTGTTGGAAAATTAAGCGGAGGTGGATTTATTGTCGGTGTGAAGGATGTTATTACATATGAACCGGCAAAGCTCAATGCGATTGGTGGAAAGAATGATCCTGTACCATTTGCATGTATTTTTACAGGTATGCTGCTTGCAAATCTGTTTTACTGGGGTACTAACCAAGTACTTATTCAGAGAGCACTTGGTGCTAAAAACTTAAAGGAAGGACAAAAGGGAGTTTTACTTTCAGGCTTTTTAAAGATGATGGTACCGTTACTTCTTGTTATTCCCGGAGTAATCGCAGCAAGACTTGTACCAGGTCTTACAAGCAAGGATTTTGCATATCCTTCACTTGTAGCTAGGTCATTGCCATGGCCGGTTGTAGGACTGTTTTGTGCAGCATTGTTTGGATCAATTATCTCAACTTATAATTCATTTCTCAATGCAGCTAGTACCGTATTTATGATTGATATTTATAAGCCGATTTTTAACCCAAATCTCTCAGAGGAAGCTACAGTAAAACTTGCAAAGAAAATTGGATGGGGCTTTGCAGCATTTGCCATTATCTTTACACCATTCCTTGATGTGCTTAGCACAGGACTTTATGATTTCGGACGAAGCTTTACAGGTTTTTATAATATTCCTATCATTACAATGGTGCTTGTAGGAATGTTCTCAAAGAAGGGCTCTAAGCTTGGAGCAATATGTGCAACAATATTCCATATTGCATTTTACGCATGCTACAAGTTTATCTTCCCACATATTGACACACCATTCACAAATGCTGTTAGTGGAATTAATTATATGTATATATACGCTATCTCATTTGTTATCATGCTTGTAATCATCTTTGTATGCAGCAAGATTGCACCAAATACAAAGGTATTTGACAAGAGTGCTTCAAGAAATGATGGCTATGATATGACAGCATGGAAGCATAAAAATGCTTTTGCAATCTGGCTTGTTTCATTCCTGGTATATGAGTATTTCATTTTCTCGCCTGCAGGAATTGCAACAGAGAACAAAAATGTAGTAAGAATTGCTATTGTAACAGCAATATTTGTGATTGAGACAATTGTTCTGATTGTGAAAGAGATGAACAAGCGTAAAAAGACAGCTTAGGGAGGTTATTAAATGCAGATTAAAGTAAATGATAATGAATTTCAGCTTTTTGTGGGAGAAAAAAGGATTCTGGAGCATAGCAAAGAAAGACCGATGATTTATGTCGGAGTAGGACAGGAAGATGTTGATATGTACAGAGGTAACTTCAAGATAACAGATTATGTTACCGAGCGTTTTCCACTAAAGCTCACAGATGTGATTCAGACAGCTGATACAGTCAGACTATGCTTTGAAAGCTATATCATTGCGAAAATTAAATGTGACGAAAATCTGTGTACCATTGATTTTGAACAAAAGGATGACAGGATTAACCGATTCTGGTTTAGGGTAGCCGCGGATAAAGAGGAAAAATGCTATGGCTGCGGTGAGCAGATGTCTTACTTTAATCTGCGTGGAAGAAATTTTCCTATCTGGACATCTGAACCAGGTGTCGGACGTGATAAGACAACTTACGTTACATGGCGTTCGGATGTAGAAAATAAAGCTGGAGGAGACTATTACAACACAAATTATCCACAGCCAACCTTTGTTTCCACAAATAAATATTATCTGCATGTGGATTCAACAGCATATGCTGATTTTGATTTCAGAAATGACAGCTTTCATGAGCTGCAGATATGGGAGGTGCCTAAGCAGATCCGCATAGAGTGTGCTGATACATATCTCAAACTGCTTGAGAGAATCACAACATATTTTGGAAGACAGCCAAAGCTCCCGGATTGGGTATACAATGGTCTCATAATCGGTGTTCAGGGTGGAAATGAAAGGTCATTTGGATTGCTTGATAAGACCCTTGATAGGAACATCAAGGTAGCTGGCATATGGTGCCAGGATTGGTGCGGAAAGAGAGTGACATCATTCGGAAAGAGACTCCAATGGGACTGGAAATACCACAAGGAAATGTATCCGGATCTGCCAAAGAAGATTAAAGAGATAAATGCAAATGGCATAAAATTTTTAGGATATGTTAATCCATATCTGGTAAATGATGGTGAGCTCTATAAGGAAGGCAAGGAAAAAGGCTATTTTGCAACAAAGGCAGATGGCAGTGATTATCTCGTGGATTTTGGTGAATTTTATTGTGGAGTTGTGGATCTCACAAATCCGGAGGCATTCGAGTGGTTTAAGGATATTATTAAAGAATACACACTTGGTATAGGCATTGATGGCTGGATGGCAGACTTTGGAGAGTATCTGCCTACAGATGATATATGCTTATACAGCGGTAAATCACCTATGATTGAGCACAATCACTGGCCGGTGCTATGGGCAAAGTGTAACTATGAGGCAGTAAAAGAGTCAGGAAAGCTTGGAGATGTGGTTTACTTCATGCGTGCCGGAGGTGCAGGAAGCCAGAAATACTGCACATTGCTGTGGGCCGGCGATCAGTCTGTTGACTTTACAATACATGATGGACTCGCATCTGTTATCTGCGGAGCACTTAGTGCAGGAATGATGGGATGTGGGCTCACGCATAGTGATATTGGAGGCTATACATCGCTTTTTGATAATACTCGTACAAAGGAGCTGTTTCTCAGATGGGCTGAGATGGCGATGTTTACACCATTTATGAGGACACATGAGGGAAACAGACCGGATACCAATTTTCAGTATTACGATGATGAGGATACCATGGAGCGGCTGGCGAGACTCGTTGATGTATACACGATGCTTGCACCGTATACAAAGACACTTGTTGAAGAGAATGCAGACAGTGGACATCCGGTGCAAAGACCTTTGTTCATGCATTATGAGTCTGATGAGAAAGCTTATGACATACAGTATGAGTATCTTTTTGGAAGAGATATGCTGATAGCACCTGTTTATGAGCAGGATAAGCATGAATGGGATGTGTATCTGCCACAGGATGAATGGGTACATTTGTGGACAGGCGAAGAGTATCACGGCGGAGAAATAACAGTATCAGCCGAGCTTGGCTATACGCCTGCCTTCTACAGAAAAAATAGTGAGTTTGCTGATATATTTGAAGAAATCAGAGAAAAATATGGAGTCAAATAAATGAACACTGTTTTATTTTACATAATAATTTTTCTGACAAATGTGATTCAGGGCATTACAGGCTTTGCGGGGACCATCCTCGCAATGCCTCCTAGCCTAATTCTGGTGGGATATGATGTCGCTAAGCCGATATTAAATGTACTTGGTATTCTTGCCGGAGTGTATGTCTTTGTTACACAATGGAAACATGTAGACTGGAAGCAGTTGAAAAAGGTAGTCATCGTCATGGCTATAGGAATCTTTGGCGGCTTTTTTCTAAAGAACGCACTTGCAGGATATGATGCAGTATTATACAAGTTTCTGGGTATTTTTGTGATATTTCTTGCAATACATGGGTTTTACAGCATATATGGGCAAAGGCAGCGTGATACAAAAGAAAAATCATCATGGAAATCAATGCTGTTACTTATTGGTGCGGGAATAGTTCATGGTATGTTTGTGTCAGGCGGACCGCTTCTGATAGGGTATTTATCCAATGAGATAAAGGAAAAGACAAGCTTTAGAGCAACTATTTCTACTGTTTGGATTATATTAAATTCGATGATACTTGTTCAGGATATATGCGCGGGAATGTGGAATGCAGGGCTTGTTATGACTCAATGCATATCGATTCCGTTTTTGATAGCGGGAATGGCAGCAGGCTCAGTGCTTGTAAAGAGGATGAGCCAGGAAATATTTATGAAGCTCACCTACATATTACTTTTTATATCAGGAATACTGCTTATGGTTAAGTAGTTTTTGAAAATTTTATTGGAGGTAAAATATATGACAAAATTTCAGGTGGCATATGTGCCGGTCGGGGTTCCGACATTTCATTTGGAGAGCGCACAGAAGGAATTTGAAAAATCAATAGACTTATTAAATACAATAACGGATGCTGCAATTGTACCGGATAAAATGCTTTTATCAATTCAGGATTTAACTAATTTTCTTGATACAATAGAGCCATCCCTGATAATTTTACAGAATATAACCTTTGCAAATGCAGCTTATGCGAGTGAGGTTCTTAAAAGATTTTCGTGTCCGGTATTGCTTTGGACACTTCGTGAGCCGGTTATAGATGGAGGCCGGTTGAGATTAAATTCATTGACGGGAGCATATTCGGCAGGAAATGCACTGGCTGCGTTTAGGGATGGTAACTTTGAATATATCTTTGGAGCTCCACAGGAGGAGAGGACAAAGAAAACAATTAGTGCCTGTATTCGTGCAGCATGGCTTAAAAATGAGCTTAAAAATCTAAGGATTGCCTCAGTCGGACATACACCTCAGGGATTTGGATTTGGACGTGCAATGGATGCTGACATGCAAAAGGTATTCGGAGCAACACTTGAGTCAATTGAGGTGAGAGAGCTTATTGATATGGCAAAGGGATATACTGATGATGAGTGCAGTGAATATCTCGATAAAATGACTAAGTGTACTGTTGGTCTTGACAAGACTCCTGACAATAATCGAAAGGATTTTGCGAGACTGTGCAAGGCCTATAAGGAGTATGTAGATGAAAATAATATTGGAGCACTTTCTTCAAGATGTTGGCCTGATTTCTTTACCGCGTTTGGAACACCTGTTTGTGGCGTGCTTGCTATGCTAAATGATATGGGGGTTGCTGCAAGCTGCGAGGCTGATACATATGGAGCACTCTCTATGTATATGGGAATGAAATTATCTGAGCAGGCTGTATTTTTCGGAGATCCGGTGTCTCTTGATGAGAGTGAAAATACAATTACATTCTGGCATTGCGGAACAGCTGCATGCTCTATCGCAAGAGAGGACACAGGTGCAACAATCGGAGTGCATCCGAACAGAAAGATTGGCCCTGTAATGGACTTTGGCTGTAAGGCGGCTGACAAAGTCACAGTGTTCAGAGTAGGACAAAAAGCAGATGGAAGCTTTAGATTTTTTGTCACAACAGGAAGTGCTCTCGACAAGCCTAAGCAGTTTTGCGGAACATCAATTGTAGTCAGGACAGACAAAAATAGCTATGATATTGTAAATCAAAGTGTAAAGGATGGTTGGGAGCCTCATTTTGTGGTGATTTACGGAGATTGTTCAGATGAGTTAAAGGTTTTAGGACATATGCTTGAAATCGAAGTCTGTGAGTACTGATTTTATGGAAATAGCTTAAATATCATGCTATAATAATAGTAGTATTTAGGTACCGAATAATTGGTTGGAGGATTTTTACATGGCAAAGTATATTATGGCATTAGATGCGGGCACGACCAGCAACAGATGTATACTTTTCAATGAGAAGGGCGAGATGTGCAGCGTGGCACAGAAGGAATTTACGCAGTTTTTTCCAAAGCCGGGCTGGGTGGAGCATGATGCAGAGGAAATCTGGGCCACACAGCTTGAGGTGGCAAAGGAGGCAATGGCAAATATACAGGCTACGGCAGCCGACATATGTGCGATAGGCATTACTAACCAGAGAGAGACCACGATTGTGTGGGACAAAAATACGGGAGAGCCGGTTTATCACGCGATAGTATGGCAGTGCAGACGCACGGCAGAGTATGCGGATTCACTGAAGGAAAAGGGGCTTACCGAGACCTTCAGGAAAAAGACAGGTCTTGTGATAGATGCTTATTTTTCGGCAACTAAGCTCAAGTGGCTCCTTGACAATGTGCCGGGAGCAAGGGAGAGAGCCGAAAGAGGCGAGCTTTTGTTTGGAACAGTCGAGACGTGGCTTATATGGAAGCTCACTCAGGGGCAGGTGCATGTTACGGATTATTCCAATGCATCAAGAACCATGATGTTTAATATCAATACCTTAAAGTGGGATGATGAGATACTTAAGGAGCTTGACATACCAAAGAGCATGCTTCCAAAGCCTATGCCGTCAAGCTGTGTGTATGGTGAGGTGAATCCGGTGTACTTCGGGGGACCGATTCCTATCGCGGGAGCGGCAGGAGACCAGCAGGCAGCACTTTTTGGACAGACCTGCTTTAGGGCAGGAGAAGCCAAAAATACATACGGTACAGGTTGTTTTCTGCTGATGAATACAGGTGAGATGCCTGTTTCATCAAAGAACGGACTTGTTACCACAATAGCCTGGGGCATAGACGGCAAGGTGGTATATGCGCTGGAGGGCTCAATATTTGTGGCAGGAGCCTCAATACAGTGGCTCCGCGATGAGATGAAATTTATCGATTCCTCAACTGATTCAGAGTACATGGCGAGAAAGGTAAAGGATACAAACGGCTGTTATGTGGTGCCGGCATTTACAGGGCTTGGGGCACCGTACTGGGATCAGTATGCGAGAGGAACTATTGTGGGTCTTACGAGAGGTGTAAACAAGTACCATGTCATAAGGGCCACTCTGGAATCAATGGCATTTCAGGTAAATGATGTGCTTGAGGCAATGAAGGCTGATTCGGGCATCAATCTCACATCGCTTAAGGTGGACGGCGGCGCCAGTGCCAACAATCTGCTCATGCAGATGCAGGCTGATATCAGCAATGCACCGGTCAATAGGCCTGTGTGTGTGGAGACAACAGCCATGGGCGCAGCGTACCTCGCAGGGCTTGCAGTGGGCTATTGGGACAGCATGGATGATATAAAGAGAAACTGGGCTATTGACCGTGTGTTTGAGCCGGAGATAGCGGCTGATTTGAGAGAAAAGAAGCTTAAAATGTGGAAAAAGGCTGTCGCCTGCGCATTTAACTGGGCGAAGGATGACTGAAAGTAAAAATATATATGGAAATTGGTAGGAGAAAATAACATGTATGATGTAGTAATTATAGGAGCGGGAGTATCGGGAAGCGCCTGTGCAAGAGAGCTATCGAAATATAACCTGTCCATCTGCGTGGTGGAAAAGGAGGAGGACGTGTGCTGTGGCACTTCAAAGGCAAACAGTGCTATTGTCCATTCCGGAATTGACTGTAAGACCGGTACACTTATGGCACAGATGAATATCCGTGGAAATGAGATGATGGACGAGCTTTCGAAGCAGCTTGATTTTGAGTTCAGAAGAAACGGCTCGCTGATTTTGTGCTTTAGCGAGGACGATATGCCAAGGCTTAAGGAGCTTTACAATCAGGGAATCGCAAATGGCGTGCCGGGACTTGAAATTCTTGATTCAAAGAAAGCACATGAGATGGAGCCGAATCTGTCTGATGAGGTGGTGGCAGCTATTTACTGCCCGACAGGAGGCATTGTATGTCCGTTTGGCATGAATATTGCATTTGCTGAGAATGCGGCGGCAAACGGTGTGGAGTTTTTATTTAACACCGAGGTGAAGGAGATACAAAAGGAGCAGACAGGCTATATTCTCATTACTCAAAATGGAGAAATTCATGCACGCTGCGTTGTAAATGCAGCTGGTGTATATGCTGATGTATTTCACAACATGGTGAGTGAAAACAAAATCCATATCACACCAAGGCGCGGAGAGTACGAGCTATTAGACAGGGCAGCTGGTGGTATCGTTGACAAGACAATCTTCCAGCTTCCGGGAAAATACGGCAAGGGCGTGCTTGTAACCCCGACAGTACACGGAAATATCCTAATCGGACCTACAGCAGATGATCATGATGACAAGGATGGTACAAATACAACAAGAGCGGGCTTAGCGCATGTTACGACATCCGGCACACGTTCGGTGCCGTCACTTCCTATGCGTCAGGTCATCACATCGTTTGCAGGAAACCGTGCACATGAGGACGGACATGAGTTTATCATCGAGGAGCTTAAAGATGCACCATTTTTTGTGGACTGTGCAGGTATAGAGTCACCGGGCTTATCAAGTGCACCGGCTATCGGTGAGAGAGTGGCAGCAATAGTTGAGAGGCTTTTTAAGCCTTCTAAAAATGCGGACTTTATCGAGACAAGAAAAGGTATTTTAAATCCAAAGAAGCTTTCAGAGGATGAGTATAAAGAGCTGATAAAAGAAAAGCCTGAGTATGGTAACATAATCTGCCGCTGTGAGATGATTACGGAGGGCGAGATAATGGATGCGGTAAACAGACCGTTAGGCGCAAAGTCGCTTGATGGTGTGAAGAGACGCACCAGAGCCGGAATGGGCAGGTGCCAGGCAGGCTTCTGTTCTCCGAGAACTATGGAGATTATCGCCAGGGAGAGAGGCATTTCGCAGCTTGACATCACTAAAAGCGGTGGAAAGTCAAAGATAGTTGTTGGAATGAGCAAGAATCGCGGATAGTCTGTCTTACTTCAAAGAGACAGGTAACGAAAGATTGATATTGGGTTAATATCAGATTAACATAGGGGGACAATATGGAATTTTACGATATTGTGATAGTAGGAGGCGGCCCGGCAGGTCTTGCGGCAGCAGCTTCCGCTAAGAAAAATAAAATAGATAAAATACTTATACTGGAAAGAGACTGCGAGCTTGGCGGCATATTAAACCAGTGTATACACAATGGCTTTGGCCTGCACACTTTTAAGGAGGAACTCACAGGTCCTGAATATGCCGGCAGATTTATCAAAGAGGTCAAAGAGCTTGGCATAGAGTACAGACTGAATACGATGGTCATGGATATCTCAACCGGTGATGAGTCCGAAAATGGGTCAAACGATAAAATAGTCACGGCTATGAACCGTACAGACGGACTTTTCCATATCGCTGCAAAGACAGTAATACTTGCGATGGGCTGCAGGGAGAGAGCAAGAGGTGCCCTAAACATACCAGGCTACAGACCGGCAGGAATTTTCTCGGCGGGTACAGCTCAGAGACTGGTGAATATAGAGGGATACATGCCGGGACGAAAGGTAGTAATACTTGGCTCAGGAGATATCGGTCTTATCATGGCAAGAAGAATGACCTTGGAGGGTGCCAAGGTGCAGGTGGTTGCAGAACTCATGCCGTATTCAGGAGGCTTGAAGCGTAATATTGTGCAGTGCCTTGATGATTTTAATATCCCGCTTAAGCTTAGCCACACAGTGGTTGATATAAAGGGCAGGGAGCGTGTGGAGGGCATCACTCTCGCTCAGGTTGACGAGCATAACAAGCCTATTGAGGGAACAGAGGAGTTTTACGAGTGCGATACGCTTTTACTCTCATGCGGACTCATTCCGGAAAATGAGATTTCAAAAACAGCAGGTGTAGAGCTCAATCCTGTAACAAGCGGACCTGTTGTAAACGAAAGCCTTGAGACCAATGTGCCGGGTGTATTTGCCTGTGGAAATGTGCTTCATGTGCACGACCTCGTGGATTATGTGTCAGAGGAAGCAACAGCAGCAGGCCGCCATGCCGCAGAGTATGTGAAAAACGGCGGTGATAAGAGTGATGATGGCAAAGAAATATCGATAACTGCTACAGGCGGAGTCAGATATACTGTCCCAAGCACTATAAATACTGCACAGATGGATGATACTGTGACGGTAAGATTTCGAGTGGGAGCTGTGTATAAGAATTGTTATATTGCAGTATATCTGGATGATAAACAATTACAGCACCGCAAGCGCCCTGTAATGGCACCGGGTGAGATGGAGCAGGTAGTGCTGCAGAAGAAGCAGCTCATCGAAACAGACAATCCCTGCACAATTACGATAAAGATTGAGGAGGCATAGTATCATGGAAGAGAGAAATTTGACATGTATAGGCTGCCCTCTGGGCTGTGCCCTTAAGGTGACAATAGACGGAGAAAATGTCACAGTAACCGGAAATACCTGCAAGCGCGGAGCAGACTACGGAGCAAAGGAAGTGACACATCCGACGCGAATCGTGACAAGCACAGTCTGTGTGAAAAACGGCACAATACCTATGGTATCCGTAAAGACAGCACAGGATATTCCAAAGGAAAAGATAATGGATGTGATGGACTGTATCAACCGGATCACGGTAGAGGCACCGGTGCATATAGGTGATGTACTGCTAAGTGATGCTGCAGCAACCGGTGTGGATATAGTTGCAACAAAGAATGTTGAAGCATAAATAAGGAGCATGAATTAATGGTTAAAACCGGAATTTCCCTTGATAGTGTAAAAAACAATAATAAATCTCAGATACTTAAGATACTGCAGAAAAACGGCGCAATGTCAAGGAAGGATATTGCCAATCAGATAGGACTCACACCGGCGGCTGTGACCATGCTGTGCAATGATATGATGGAAGCTCACATGATACTTGAAAAGGGTGAGATGAAGGAGCAGAAGAGAGCGGGCCGTAAGAAGGTGCTTGTGGATATCAATTATGATTTTAAGTATATAGTATCTGTAAATATTGAGGCTGTAGACACGAGCATTACAGTTACCAATATCAGGGGAAATGTGCTTGTTGAAACTAAGGTACATACCCGGACGGACATTGAACCACAGCTGTTTTTAGAAGAACTGGCAAAGGAAATAAAGCTTCAGCTTTGGGAAAATGAACTTAAGCTGTCAGATATTCTTGGAATCGGAATATGTGTTCCGGGAATAGTTGACAGGAATAATGGCATCAGTATACACGCTTATGGCATATGGAACAATCAAGTAAAAATAAGAGAAATACTTGAAAAACAGATTCAGTGTCCGGTAATACTTGAAAACAACGTCAAAGCATTTGCGGAAGCCGAAATGCTTTATGGTGTCGGAAAATATGGAAACAATATTGTTTTTATTAAGTGGGGCCCGGGTGTCGGCTCTGCGATAGTTGTGGACAATAAGCTATATGAGGGCAATCAGCACAACGCAGCAGAAATAGGACACTACATCATAGAGCCTGATGGACTTAAGTGCAGATGTGGCAGACATGGCTGTCTTGAAACAAGAGTATCCATGTTTGCCCTGTGTGACCGCATAAAGGAGATATATTCCAAGGAAAATACCCCGGTGCTATACGAAGAAACAGCCGGTGATAAAAATCTTATAACAAGAGAGCTCTTGACTTCGTGGGTAGAAAATGAGGGCAACGGCTACATAACAAGGATGGATAAGACAATTTCTGAGATACTTGTTGGAGCAATAGAACGAATGGCACGTGTCGCTGTAAATGTGTTGACTATTCTGGCTCCGGATTGCACGATAGTGTTTGGTTCAATGTTTGAAAATACAAGTATATATAAGCTTTTTATACAGTACTGCACAAAATATGATGAAAACTATACTGACAAGCTTATCAGCCGTTCACACTTGAGCGATAAGATGGCATATATAGGCGGAACAGCACTTATAGCGAGCACTTATTTCCTGTCTCTTATACACATCTCCGAGCCCACGAGACATCTCAGGATCTCGT
>ENA-OYAA01000048-OYAA01000048.1-human-gut-metagenome-genome-assembly--contig:-NODE-48-length-26257-cov-7.348714_pt1 | contig 26257 bp, 24 predicted proteins | sample MGYA00243426_ERZ652816 | MGnify/ENA primary metagenome ERZ652816 (study PRJEB26926, sample SAMN06164430) | human gut metagenome | biome: ENVO:00009003; feature: ENVO:2100002; material: ENVO:00002003... | reverse complement strand
ACTTTTTCTCGGCTTTTCTCCGGCTTTATGGCTGGGTTTGGGAAGCTGTTTTGGGGTTTTTTGCAGTTTCAGCTACTTTTTTCTGGCTTTTCTCCGGCTTTATGGCTGGGTTTGGGGTGCTGTTTTGGTGATTTCTGCAGTTTCAGCTACTTTTTGCGAGGCTTCTGGCATAATGGTGAAAGCCCAACACCATAAATTAACAACAACATATTGAAAAAACCACTTGTGTCCTTAATGTCAAGAACACAGTTATAAAAAATTGTAATCTTTACTCTGATAAGAATGGAGTTAAACATATTCGTATCCAAGCAAGACCTAATAAATGGCCCGAGAACGACTGCCCATTCTGCCATAAATCATGCCCTGTTTATGATAAACATTCCAGCAGATCAACTATCTGGAGAGGTCTGGACTGGGGTGGCATTCTGGTTGAAGTTGAATACCAGACACATCGTATCATCTGCCCTGAACATGGGGTATCTGTTGCCGAAGTTCCATGGGCATATCCGGGTAGTAGATTTACCAAAGATTTCGACCTTACCGTTGCATGGTTTGCATCCTATCTTCCAAGAAGCACCACATCATACTTCATGAGAGTGGACTGGGAAACCGTAGGCCGCTGTGTCAATCGCACTCTTCATGATTTAGAACCAGCTGACTCCGAAGCAACTATCCAGTATCTAGGTTGTTACTGGCGATGGTGCCAGATGGATCACAGATTGTGTAAATGAATACACTCCTAACTGCGCACGCTGCGTTAATTCCTTTCATGTGGTCGAGTGGGCTATGGCAGCTCTCGATGAAGTCAGAAAAGATATCTTACGCATTGGGAACAGCTCCGGTTATTACTAAAGCTTACAAACGTAGATGAAGCTGAAGATGAACTCAAACGCTGGCTGTGGAAAGCCAGCCACAGCAGGATACCTGCATTTAAATGTGTCACCGTTAAATCCTATGCTCATATTTCCTCCAATTAATTATAATCTATATAGAGTATGTTTGTGAACTACTCAGCTATTGAATAACCTAGCAGTTCACTATTATCATATTCTATATCTCCTGATCTCCGTACAGATTTCTGTAATACTGGTATTTTCCGAGTATATAGTTACTTCTTGATTCATTTGAAATCTGTCTTCCTGAGCAATTCTGTATTTCCTGCCCATCAACCATATTATTAGTAGTTGTGCATTCAATAAATCTGTCTATGAACTCCTGCTAAAGCGCATGTGTCCCCTCAGTCCCCGGCTTACGTACCTTACGTTGTGGCAGAAATTTAAATAAATGTTTTTAATCTTGCGCTTATTATGTTATCATGTAACTGAGATATAATTAATGATTCATTATAAATAGAAAGAGGTGTTTATATGTGTAGTATTGCAATAAAAATACCAGATGAAGTATTATACGATACCAAAATGACCAAAGATGAAGCTAATGCTTTTGCCAAGAAAGCTACTGCTCTAATGCTTTATTTAAAAAACCATATTTCTATTGGATATTGTGCACAGATAGCCGGAATGAGTGAGGAAGATTTCATCAAATATCTAAGCAATAATAATATATCTATCTTCAGTTTTGATGATGAAGCAGAATTTATAGAGGAGATGAATAATGCGTAGGGTAATTGTCAATTCAACACCATTAATTGCATTGTGCAATGCAGACTTACTTAACATTTTATTTCTTCTGTAAAAAATGCAATAACCAAAATTCAATCAAACGGATTCTATATAAATGAAAATATCATTAAACTAGCATTAAAACAGGCAGGTGAATTATGATTAAAATAGCATTCTTTGATGTGGATGGCACCCTGCTTCGACTGGGACATAAAGAATTATCAGCAAACACTGCTGCTGCACTTAGGCAGCTCCACCAAAATGGCATCATCCTTTGTATGGCTACCGGAAGAGGCTACACAGGTGTGCCTCATTTTGATGGAATTGATTTTGATGTCCTGCTCACCTTTAACGGCTCATTCGTCACCAAAGGCAATGATATCATCTTCAAAAATCCTATTAATGAGCATGACAAATATCAGATAATTTCCAATCTAAAGCAGATGAACCGCGCCATTGCAATCAGCAACGAGCATATGATTGTCACAAACGGTACCGACCCTGATTTAGAGCAGTACTTTGCCTTCGGCAGCGAAAAGCTTAAAATCGCTGACAATTTTGACGAGATAAGCAGGACTGATATATATCAGATTATGTGCTCCTGCCAAAAAGATGAGCGCTCACAGATTCTATCCGGCGCGCCCCACTCACAGATAACTGCATGGTGGGATAAGGCCGTTGATATTATTCCGCTTAACAGTGGCAAAGGCAATGCTGTTGCTGCAGTGCTTAGGCATTATGGCTTCTCAAAGGATGAAGCAATTGCTTTCGGTGACGGACATAACGATATTGAAATGCTTGAGGCCGTAGGCATGGGTATTGCCATGGGCAATGCAAAGGACGAAGTCAAGGCTAAGGCTGATTTTGTATGCAAATCGGTTGAGGATGACGGAATATATCATTACTGTATTGAAAACAAACTGATTTTTTAGAGAAATATACTTATGAACATAGACAACAATTTACGACAACTACTCGAAAACGAAACCAAAATACATCTCGCGGAAATCCGCTTTCTCTACCAGAAGCTCGACAGACAGCTTGGGCTTAACGGTGCAAGGGTTCCTATCACCTTTGGCTTTGATACTGACAGGCTCGGTGCATACACTCCGGGCTTTGGGCAGGATGAAGAAGAATTTCATTTTTCGCTGCTTTTCATCGGCTACTGTGTGACAAAGCCCTTGTCAAAGGATGACAGGATGGATTTATATAAGCACGAATATGCCCACTATATGCAGTACAATATGGACATCCCGGACAAATACAACTGGCAGCCCGGCATCCACGGAAGTGCGTGGAAATACTGCTGCTCACTTATCGGAGCAGCTCCCACTCCTTACTACAAAGCAGGTGAAGGACTTATTAAGCACGATTATGATAAGGTTCTCAAAAAGAAAATTACTGACAAGAGTATTCCTATCCGCGACACATATTCACGCGAGCAGGAATACCGCAAAAAGAAAAACAGTACTGTAAAATTTAATATCAATGACGATGTCAATCATCCAAAGTTCGGCAAGGGCACCATTGAACATATCGAGCAGCTCGAAGGCTCAGTTCGGCTGCATGTCAGATTCGGTGAAGATCTTAAGAAAATTGATCAGAAATGGCTGCTTCAGGCAAACTTGAAGAAAGCAGGTGCATCAAGACACATATAGCGTTATGCTATCCTACATTACATTATTTCAAGTTCGTGAAAAATCCTTACTATCTAAAAATCATGGGACTGCAATATACCGCAGCCCCATGATTCTAATTATGTCTTATATTATTATTTTAATAAGTATTTAAGTCACATTGAGAACAAGAAAATCTACAGCTCAATTGAAATCGTATATGACTTCTCAAATTTCTCACCCTGTGCCAGTGAATTACCATACTCCCTGTCCTTTAATTCTCCGGCAAAGCCTGCTCTGTCACATCGGCCGTACCACGGTTCAATACAGATAAACGGTGCTCCCATTCCTGCCGGTGACCACAGACCAAATAAAGGCGCATCAAAGGACACCGTAAGGTATGGCTTCTTATCCGGTGTACACAGGCTCACCCTTGAAGCCTGTCTGTTTTCTATTATGAGCGCATCCTTATCAAACATATGCTCATCTATCTGACAGTATCCATCCGCATCCACATTAAGCAGATTGTCATCCTTGTCTAAAAGTCCTCCGTCACAGATAAGTCCGTAGGTGATTGCTTTGTCTGTGTCAAGCTTCAGATAATAGTCTGACTGCTTTCCCTGCTCTGCGACCGGACACATAAATGCCGGATGACCACCTATTGAGAAAAGTAAATCCTTTTTCGCAGGATTAGTCACCCTCCAGGTCACTTTTATCTCACTGCCTGAGAGCTTATAGCCGATTTCGAGCACAAACTCAAACGGATATTTTGCAAGAGTCTCATCATTTGATTTAAGTAAAAACCATGCCTCATCCTTTGTCTGTGACACAAGCTCAAACTCCATATCCCTTGCAAAGCCGTGCTGTCCCATCGGATAATCTGTCCCATCAACGGTAAACTTCTTGTCCTTTAAGCTGCCGACAAACGGGAAAAGCACCGGTGCGCTTCTCTTCCAGTATTTCTCATCGGCATCCCACAGATACTGTGTACCTGTTTCCTTACCGGTGATGCTTTTAAGCTCTGCTCCGAAGCTGTTTATCGTGAGCTCAAGTGATTCATTTTCCAGTTTAATCTCCATCACATATCTCCTTTTATATTTTTTGCAACTATTCAGAACCACCTTGAGAATAAGAAAACCTGTTGCTTACATGCAAGCATAACACATCATCTTTTTGGTTCTCAGTGGTTCTGAATAGTCTGTTTTTAATTACATCACAAGCAGTCCAATTACCCTGACAATAAATGCTGCCACCCATGCAATCGCACACTGCAAAAGCACCACACTGACTGCCCACTTTGCACCAAGCTCTCTCTTTATGGATGCTATAGCAGCCACGCAAGGACTGTAGAGCAGCGAGAACACCAGAAGAGATGCGGCTGAAAGTGTTGTGAGTGCTGTCGTAACCGTTCCGCCAAACAGTATCTCAAGTGTTGATACCACACTCTCCTTTGCCATGAGTCCGCTGATAAGTGATGTGCATATACGCCAGTCTCCGAGTCCCAGAGGCTTAAAGATTGGCACGATAACACTTGAAATAGCGGCAAGCATGCTGTCCTTTGAGTCTGTTACCATGTTAAAGTGTATGTCAAAGCTCTGTAAGAACCATATAAGCATTGTGGCAATAAGTATTACTGTAAATGCCTTCTGCAAAAAGTCCTTTGCCTTCTCCCAGAGCAGCTGGCACACATTCTTGGCGCCCGGCATCCTGTAGTTTGGCAGCTCCATGACAAATGGCACTGCGTCACCCCTGAACAAAGTCTTTCTGTAGATAAATGCGAAAAGTATTCCTACAATTATTCCAAGGAAGTACAGTCCTCCCATGACAAGTCCGCCATGCTTCGGGAAAAATGCACTAACAAAGAATGCATAAATTGGCAATTTTGCCGAACAGCTCATAAACGGTGTGAGGAGTATAGTCATTCGACGGTCTCTCTCGCTTGGCAGTGTACGTGTAGCCATGACAGCTGGCACCGTACAGCCGAAGCCTATGAGCATTGGTACTATGCTTCGTCCTGAAAGTCCTATCTTACGAAGGAGCTTGTCCATGAAGAATGCAACCCTCGCTATGTATCCGCTGTCCTCCATGAGGGATAAGAAAAAGAACAGTGTCACGATAATCGGCAAAAAGCTTAATACGCTTCCGACACCCTGAAAGATGCCGTCTATTACCAGTCCGTGCAGCACCTCATTCACACCTGCCGCTGTGAGTGCCTTATCCGTAAGCGCGGTCAGTGCTCCTATGCCCTGCTCCAAAAGCCACTGAAGTCCTGCTCCGATTACGTTGAAGGTGAGATAAAATACAGCAAGCATTATCACTATAAAGCACGGTATTGCCGTGTATTTGCCTGTAAGAACACGGTCGATGCGTTCACTCCTGATACGCTCCCTGCTCTCCTTCGGTTTTACCACGGTGCTCTCACATATTTTCTCAATAAATGTAAAGCGCATATCCGCAATTGCAGCGCTTCTGTCAAGGCCTCGCTCCTTCTCCATCTGGACAATCAGATGCTCTATTGCCTCTTTCTCATTCTCATCAAGATGAAGCTGCTCTAATATAAGTGCATCTCCCTCGATAATTTTGGTAGCAGCAAAGCGAATCGGGACTCCGGCGAGCTTTGCATGATCCTCAATCAGGTGACTGACCGCGTGTATACATCTGTGCACGGCACCGCCAAAATCATTCTCATCACAGAAATCCTGTCTGCCCGGGTGCTCCTGATACTTTGCAATGTGTATTGCATGGCGCACCAGCTCATCAACACCCTGATTCTTTGCGGCAGAAATCGGTACAACAGGCACTCCTAACAGTCCCTCGATTTTATTTACATCGATTGAGCCTGAGTTTGCCGTCACCTCATCCATCATATTTAGAGCGATAACCATCGGTATATCCATCTCAAGAAGCTGCATGGTCAGATACAGGTTTCTCTCGATATTTGTCGCATCTACAATATTTATTATGGCCTTTGGCTTGTTATCGAGCACAAAGTTTCTCGACACAATCTCCTCACTAGTATATGGGCTCATTGAGTAAATGCCCGGTAAATCTGTGATTGATGTATCCGGATGTTCTTTAATAGAGCCATCCTTTCTGTCCACCGTCACTCCCGGGAAATTGCCCACATGCTGGTTTGAGCCTGTAAGCTGGTTGAAAAGTGTTGTCTTGCCGCAGTTTTGGTTTCCCACAAGTGCGTATGTGAGCTTCTCACCATCCGGAAGGGGATTGCCACTGCCCTTCACATGGTATTTGCCCTCCTCACCAAGTCCGGGATGGGCTGTGTTGCTTATCTTTTTAGGGCCCTCATGCTTTCTTGAACGGCTGTCAATTAATTCTACCTCAATCTGTGCCGCATCATCAAGCCTCAATGTGAGCTCATAGCCGTGCACCTGAAGCTCCATCGGGTCTCCCATCGGTGCAAATTTGATAACTGTTACTTCGGCTTTTGGGATTACTCCCATATCCAGGAAATGCTGGCGCAGTGCGCCCTCACCGCCTACTGTAAGTATTCTGGCACTCTGTCCTATGCCAAGTTCTTTTAGTGTCATTTTATCGCTTCCTAGTGTATTTATTGATAATTTTTCTCAACTTATCACAGATATCTTACCACAAAGCGTGTGCCACTGCATTCATTTTTTTCATTTAATGTATCTTTTAATATATCTTTTTTACAATCCTCCACCAGGATATATCCATTGTCATGACGCACAATCGCTTCCGCCAGCGAAAGTCCTATTCCGATACTGTCAGCCGGCTGCCCGCTGCCGCTGTAAAAACGCGTGAAGATATGCTTTTTGTCCTCATCACTTATGGTCTCTCCATCGTTTTGCACTGTTATCTCGGCATACATCTCATACCTGTAAAAGCCTATCCTTACCTCACTCTCTGCGTGCTCCACAGCATTTTTTACTATGTTTGTGATAGCCTCACACTGCCAGTATGCATCAGCATGTATACAGGCATCCTTATCAGAGCCTTCATCTATGGACAGCCTTATGTCTCTCAAATCGCAAAGTGCCATCACATTGTCAGCTGCCTCAGACACAATTTCAGACAGCAGCGTATCCTTCTCATCAAACTCCACAACATCCGCTTCAAGCCTTGAAAGCTTTAAGATAGCCTGCACCATATGCGATATATTATCCACATCGCGCTTTGCCCTGCGCATTATCCTGTTTCTGTTTTCAGATGCCATATCAGGATTTCCTTCCAGATTTTCCAGATTTATCGAAAGTGATGTGAGCGGTGTCTTAAGCTGGTGCGATATGTCAGAAAGCGCATCCTTTAGCAAAAGCTTGTCTGCCTTTGCATTTTCCGCAGACTCCCTCAAATAAATTGCTGTCTTGTAAAGCTCTCCCTTTAGTATAGAAATCTCTCCCTCTGTGCTATCTGCCATAACAAGTCTGTAGTCTCCCTGATTTATGCGGCGTAGATAATCCGCAGCCTGTCTGACCTGTCTTTTAAAGCTAAATCTTATAAGCACAATGTAAATGCAAAAGCCCCCTGCAAAAAGCACAACAAGAAATATGTCTAGCCAAAGCGCTCCTTTAAGCGCTTTTTCATTTGACAAAACCGCAGAATCCTTTTCCATATCAATGCCGTATTTTTTAAGGAGCTTATCTGCAGCTTTTAAATTCGTATCATCACTGTCGATACTGCTGTCATTTAGAATCGCGGCTATACTGCCATCTGATACATCGGGATATTTTTCATGAATGAGTGCACATAGCTTAGCCACTGTGATGTTATAGTTTTTCGTATATGCCCTGTACTGAAAAAAGACGGTAAAAGCCATAACCATCACACATATACATGTATAAATTATTGCAAAATACACAAAATGTTTTCTGTTCTCTAAATTATATTTCTTCTTTCTCATGCTTTCCCCCGGGAACCGGCTCTGTCGGCCGATACTGTTTAAAGAGCTTCATCTGAATCAACACGATACCCGATTCCCTTCACAGTCTTTATCACATCCTCACCAAGCTTTGCCCTGATGCGCTTCATATAGACAGTCACGGTATGGTCATAGACATCGTTTCCTGTCGCCTCCCAGATGCAGTCAATCACGGCATTTCTGTACACAGCCTTGTCGTGATTGGTAAAAAGCAGATCAAGTATGCGGTTTTCAAGACTTGAAAGAACAATCAACTGTCCAGCCCTTCTTGCTTCCTTTTTGTCCAAATCATAGCTTATGGTTCCTGCGTGTATGACAGATGAGCTGTCATCACTTTTCCTTCGTAAAAATACGCGGTTTACCCTCGCCACAAGCTCCCTTACGGAAAAAGGCTTTGTGATGTAATCCTCCGCTCCAAGCTCAAGTCCCTTTACTATATCATTTTCCTCATCCCTTGCGGTAAGAAAAATCACCGGTGTTTTTTCTTTTTCCAGCCTTTCGCTGTAAAAATCAAAGCCGTTCCCATCCGGAAGCGACACATCAAGCAACACAAGGCCGGGGTGCTCACTCAAAAGTGCCCCAGCCTCCTTTAAATTGCCTGCTGTCAAAAGCTCATATTCAGGTTCTGTAAATGTATCACACAGTCCCTCTGTTATTCCTCTATTGTCCTCTATGAGAAGTATTTTTTTCATATCAGCTCCCGCATTTTCTACAGATTTTCATTCTTGATTGTCTCAATAATGTTATTGTGTCTAAGCTTCGTCATTGATAGTTTCATGATAGCATAAATCAGCATTATTACAACCACTATACACAATATAATTGCTTTATACGGTGGCTTATAAATGATTGCGCCACCCATCCTGTTCATAATAAAACATAAGAGATAGTTTATTAAAATACCAAGCGGTACGCCTATTACAAGTGCCTTCACAGATATAAACACACTCTCGAGTCTGACCATTCCCACAAACTGCTTATCTGTCATTCCAATGCTTCTTAATGTGGCAAACTCGCGGCTTCTAAGCTCCATTCCGGTACTTAAGGTATTGATGATATTTGTGATTCCTATTAAGGCAATGACTACAATAAGTCCGTATGCAAATACTCCAAGCAGTGTAAAGAGTGACTTTTCATCGCGCATCTGCTTATCCATATTGCTGACATAAAAACTAATCTGCGAATACTCAGGATTTCCTTCCGTCTCCTTTTCGAATGTATCCTGATATTCATCTGCATTTTCTGCAACCACATATGCCGAATATGACGCATATCCCGGTTTAATCTCATTACCGTTCTTACCGTCACCCCATAGGCTTTCAAAGCCTTTTTGGTTCATAAACAATAGCGTGTTGCTGTAGCCCTTATAACCTATTGGTACCTTGTCTGTGACACCTGCAATAGTTACATCCACAGTCTTTCTGACTCCGTTATTTATTGTTTCCTCGTCAACGTATCCGCTGTTATCCTCTGTGCCGCTTTCAGTATCACCTTCCACTGCATTATTGTCATCTGTGCTGCTTTCAGTATCGCCTTCTGCTGCATTATCATCAGAAGAAGCATCATCATACACATTGTAGCCACACTCGATTGTATCTCCTGCTTTATATTTGTACAGCTCCATCTCTTTTTTGACGTATTTTGAGCTATTCTCATTATACACATCAAAGGTGCATTTATTCACAAGAATTGCTCCTGCAGCTGCATTTTTTATGCCTGCGTCAGACGCATACTTATCATACGATTTATCATCCAAAACCGTGATTAAAAACATTTGCGAGACATCCTCACTGTCATCATAAAGCTGCCTGCAATACTCTCCATATTCCTTTGTGTACTCCGGCTTACTGACATCGAAATCATAGCCTGCTCCAACCAGATAATCCTCAGCGCCTTCAATGCCACTCAAAAGCTTAGAGAACTTTTCAATATCAATGTCTTTTTTACATGACATATTTATTCCAATATTGTAATCTGCTGATGCATATGACATCCCAACCACGCTAAAGGCCATAGACATAAAGTATGATATCACAATAAAGGTTACTGAGCAGATGACAATAGATGTCACTGTGGTTCTGTACTTTTTATTGTTCCTCTTTATATTCTTATATGATATAACGCCTCCAATGCCCCAGATTCTGCCTATAATCGCCGGTATCTTAAGCTTTGCTGACTTTATTTTAATCTCCTTTGTGTTTCTTATTGCTTCAAGCGGTGTGACCTTTGCAGCCCTTCTTGCACTGCCTGTTGCTGAGAAATAAATGGTTGCTATACTCAGTATCACAGCAAGAATAAGTGCAGGCAGTGATGTGTGAAAGCTCAAAGCAAAGTTAAGCCAGCCTGCTGACAGCGCATTTACCACCTTGACAAGTATAAACGATGCCAAAATACCACTCATGGTACCTACAGGAATACCAACCACTCCAAGCATTGCTGCCTCTGTCTTAACGCTGCTTTTTATCTGGCGCCTCGTAGCACCCACGCTTGCAAGCATGCCATACTGCCTGATTTTTTCAGTGATTGATATGTTGAAGCTGTTTTTGATACAGTACACTGATGTCAGTATAATTATCAAAGCCACAACAGCGGCCACTGTAAACAGTGCTTTAAATGTGCCGTCAATCGGGAAAACACACTCATAGCTTATAAGGAAGCGATTTATATATATATCATATTTTGCATTTTCCATCTCTTTAAGAAACCTGTCGCTCTCCTCAGCAGACATTTCAACAGATGAATTATTTGATTTCTCAAACAGCTTTTCATCCACACCAATTATATCTGCAGTCACAGCATCCTTATTTCTTAAAGCCTTTTGAGTGTACCTGCTGTACACTGTGAGCGTAGTGTCAGCTTCGTTAACCTCACTCTTTGTGCCGTTATCAATTGCTGCCAGCTCATCAGAATATGTGACAAATGTATATCCGGCGGCACTATAGTCCTCCATTCCATAGCCCGGTCTTTCCATGATGCCTACCACCTTGTAGCGCTTTGTCACAGTATCGGTAAGTGTCTCTGCCTCATGCTCATATGCGATATTTTCCCATATGACACTTTCGGTGTTTGAATCATATCGCTTTCCGATATCAAGTGTTATCTCATCTCCCACCTTTATGTCGATTCGTCCGTTTGTCTTTAAGTGCCTTGGAATGACTATCTCATCCTCATTTTTTGCCATGCGCCCCTCTATCAGGTTAAAGCAGCCTTTCTCAAAGCCTGCCTCATCTGTTGCCATGACATAAGCATACGGCTTATCCTCATTCTTGCAGCCGTCTAGCTTTGCAAAGCCCATTCCCATTGTCTCAAATGTGCTTTCAATATTTCTGTTGTTTTTAAACTCCGAAAGCTCAGACATTTTCACATTCGAAAATTTCACATGAAAGTCGCCGCCCTTTTGCTTCTGGTATTCAATCATACTGTACTGAAAGCTTGACACAAGTGTGACAAGCGCCGACAAAAGCGCTGTTGCAAGAATTATTCCGACTATCGTGACAATAGTTCTTTTCCTGTTGAGCTTTAAGTTTTTTAATGTGAGTGTCTTCATCAAATTCATCTGATTTTACCATCCTCTATCATTATTGTGCAGTCAGCCGCCTTTGCAAGCTCCATATTGTGTGTAATCATAATGATTGTCTGGTTGAGCTCACGGTTTGAGGTCTTTAAGAGATGCATAATCTCGTTGCTGGCCTTGGTATCCAGGTTTCCGGTCGGCTCATCCGCGAGCACTATAGATGGTCTCGTAATCAGGGCTCTTCCTATAGATGTGCGCTGCTGCTGGCCTCCTGAAAGCTCGTTTGGCAGATGAGTGCGTCTCTCTGTAAGTCCAAGGCGTAAAAGCATGTCATCCATCTGTGCTTTTTCCACCTTTCTTCCATCAAGCTCCATCGGGATTGCCATGTTTTCCTCCACATTTAATATAGGTATCAGATTATAAAACTGATAAATGATACCTACCTGTCTTCTTCTGAATATGGCAAGCTCATCATCATTCATTGCAAAAATATCAGTGCCGTTTATATACACCTTTCCGCTTGTTGGCCTGTCAACACCTCCGAGCAGATGAAGCAGTGTGGATTTTCCGGAGCCGCTCGCCCCGACTATTGCCACAAACTCTCCCTTTTCCACGCTCAATGACACATCGTCCAAAGCCTTGACCTGATTTTCTCCGGCTCCATATATTTTTGATAAGTGTTCTACCCTAAGCAGTTCCATTTAATTCTCCTTTTCTTCTCTATACATTTTTGAGTGCTGTGCGGTCTGTCCTTTAAAGTGCAGCCGCCCCGCGATACAAGTGTATAATACATTATGTAAAGTTACAGGTAGGTTACTTTTAAAAAATATTACAGCATAATATAAAAACTCCGGTCAGAACAAAAAGTTTTCTGTGCCGGAGCTTATATATCATATGTTTTATAATTATCTATGCCAATAATTATTTCTGCTTATATGAAGACAAAAAGTCTGCAAGCTTGCCTGTGGCATCCTTTAATATCTCTGTTCGAGGCAGATATACCACTCTGAAGTGATCCGGCTTATCCCAGTTGAAGCCGCCGCCGTGGATGATGAGTATCTTCTTCTCACGAAGCAGATCAAGTGCAAACTGTTCATCGTTTGTGATGTTGAACCTTGCAGTATCAATCTTTGGGAATATGTAAAATGCTGCCTTTGGCTTTACTGCCGAAATTCCCGGTATATCGTTTAATGCCTTGTAGACGTACTCTCTCTGCTCATAGATTCGTCCGCCCGGCACAATATACTCGCCTACACTCTGATATCCGCCTAAAGCTGTCTGCACTATCGACTGCGCCGGAACATTCGAGCAAAGACGCATGTTTGAGAGCATGTTGAGTCCCTCGATATAGTCCTTTCCGAGTGCCTTGTTGCCGCTTAAAACCATCCATCCAATACGATAGCCTGCTATCATATGTGACTTAGAAAGACCGCTGAAGGTCACACAGAAGAGGTCCGGTGCAAGCGACGCAATAGACACATGCTCATAGTCATCCATCACAAGCCTGTCATATATCTCATCCGAAAAAATCATGAGCTCGTGCTCTCTTGCCACATCAGCTATCTGCTGCAGCACCTCCCTTGGATAGAGCGCTCCCGTAGGGTTGTTAGGGTTTATTATTACGATGGCCTTTGTCTTGTCTGTAATCTTCTTTTTGATATCCTCTATGTCCGGATACCACTCTGACTGCTCATCACAGATATAGTGCACTGCCGTGCCTCCCGCAAGTGTAACGCAGGCTGTCCAAAGCGGATAGTCCGGTGCCGGCACAAGCACCTCATCACCATTGTCAAGAAGTGCTGACATGCTTAGGTTTATAAGCTCGCTGACTCCGTTTCCGGTATAGATATCCTCAACCGTCACATTAGGAAGCTTTTTGAGCTGTGCATATTGCATGATTGCTTTTCTTGCAGAAAAAAGTCCCTTGGAGTTAGAATACCCCTCACAGTCCGTGAGCTGGCGTGACATATCATATATCACCTCATCAGGTGTCCTGAAGCCAAACGGTGCAGGATTTCCTATATTGAGCTTCAACACATTTGTGCCGTTTTCCTCCATGCGGGCCGCCTCATCCACCACCGGTCCTCTTACATCATAAAGCACATTATCTAATTTTCTGGATTTTCCAAATTCTCTCATCCTGACAATCTCCTTTTATTTTCGTAACAATTCCTGTATCCGTAATCATATCCTGCTAGCCTAAAAGTTCAAAAACAGCCTCAGCGTCAAATACCACCTGCTTTACCTTATCAACCTCTATCTGATAAAGTGCATTTGCTGCCAGATGCTCTGCAGCCTGCTCGAGGTCTCTTATGCCCGATGTGTTCTCGTGAAGCTTAATCACTGCATCAAGTCCGTCCTCTGTGAGAACACACTCCTCCTCCTTCATTCCCATTCGCTCAAATACCTTGCGCAGGGCAAATCGCTGGAAGATGACCTTCTTCTCTTCATCGGTATAGTCCGGAATATCAATCACTGCAAAACGTGACATAAGCGGTGCAGAAATCTGGGATTTATCATTGGCTGTTGCAATCGGATATACTCCGACGGTCGGCACCATACACTCCATATAGTTGTCTGTAAAGCCCAGATTGTCAAGCAGTGTCAAAAGCACATCTGCCGGATTTCCGTTGCCGTTTTTGCTTGAGGCCTTGTCAAGCTCATTGATGATAAATACAAGATTTGACTCTCCCGCCTGTGAAAATGCCTCCATAATGATTCCCGGCTTTGCGTTTGAATAGATTCTTGAGCTTCCTGTGAGCTGCTCCGCATCATTTATGGAGCTCATATCGAGTGTGGTCCATGGAAGCTTGAGTATACGTGCAACAGCATATGCAATCTGTGACTTTCCGGTTCCTGCCGGTCCGCAGAGCAGCAGTCCGTAGGCAGGAAGTGTATGAGTCCTGTTTATCTGGATAATGGTCTCAATGATTCTCTGCTTCACGCTCTCCATGCCATAGAGCTCCTCATCGAGTATGCGCCTTGCCTCCACAGGGTCAATTGCCTCAAAGTAATTTCCCTTCCACTGGATATTCATCATGATGGAAAGTGCTCTCTGCGCATGGCGTCTCTCCTCAGGTGATACCTCGCTTGAACGCGCAACTGCCAGATTTCTTCTGGCCCACAGCAGTATATTGTCAGGCAGTGTACGGCCTGCACAGGTCATGAAATCTGTGATGCTCTGTATACTGGTGAGCTTCATGCTGTCGCCCTCTTCCTCGTAATCATCGAGGTCAGGTTCATCCTCAGGCATGGTGCTGGCAAAGAGCCTTTCCATCATATACTGCAGGAATCCGTCCTCTGCAGACAGCTTTGTGCCTCTGCCGAGAGCCACCTCCCTCACCCTGTATACTGCGTATCCGTCAGGTGTATTGGCTCCTGAAAGCTGTACCTTTATGTGATTTTCGCCAAGCCACTTAAAAAGGCTAACGAAGCGGGAATCAATGCGCAGGATATCTGCACTGGTCACCCCATCACCATCCTCAAATTCAAAGGATGTACGCTTTATCGGATTTGTAAACATACCGAGCGCATGGTGCGCCCACTCCTTTTGCTTATTGTCTATCACAACAATCGGTTTATCGGCCGATGCCTTTGTCTCTGTCGAATGAAATGTCTCATATGTACACTCCGGATGCTCGTTTGCTACCGGTGTATCGCTAAAATCAAATACTGGCATTTTTATTCCTCTCTTTTCGTAATTGTATTCTTCATCATACCCTGTCAAAGGCTATGTCTTGTACCACCTCGCCCGCGATGATAAGTCCTGCCACTGATGGTACAAATGCAAGGCTTCCGGGAATATCCCTGCGCTCTGTGCACTTGTGTTCGGCACCCGGCGGACAGATGCAGTTGCTTCTGCAGCTTATAGACATATCCTCTATCGGTCTTGTAGGCTTCTCCTCAGAGTATACCACCTTGAGCTTTTTCACGCCACGTTTTTTAAGCTCACGGCGCATGACCTTTGCAAGCGGACACATGCTGGTCTTATATATATCAGCCACCTTAAATGCACTTGCATCCAGCTTATTTCCCGCTCCCATGCTGCTTATGATAGGCACATTTTTCTCCTGTGCCTTCATGACAAGCGCAATCTTTGCTGTGACCGTATCAACCGCGTCAACTATATAATCATACTCTTCAAACGGAAATTCATCAGCATTTTCCGGCAAAAAGAAACACCTGTGCGTCACGACACTGACATCAGGATTAATATCATGAATCCTCTCCTCCATCACATCTGTCTTGTATTTTCCTATGGTCTTTCTGGTTGCGATTATCTGCCTGTTTAGGTTTGTAAGACACACCTTGTCATCATCGATAAGGTCAATCGCTCCCACGCCGCTTCTGACTAGTGCCTCGCAGACATATCCTCCCACTCCTCCTATTCCAAATACTGCGACTCTTGCGCCCTTTAGCCTATCCATCGCCTCTTTTCCAAGCAAAAGCTGTGTTCTTGAAAACTGATTTAACATTTATTTCTCCTTTTCATCCCTGACCACGCCGACACCGGCAGAAATCAGGAGTCTTACTGTATCCTTAAGCATGCTCCAGTCAGCCTTTGACAGCTCATCGGCAGCCTTTATCATCTCAATAAGCTGCTTAAATGACATCTGGTCAAGGTTCTCAAAATTGGAGTCCGATGCAATTGAAAAAAGCACATTTACAAACTGCTTTCGCTGCGCCTCATCCATGCTGCCTATCCAGTTTCTGAGTGTCTTGTCAAGGCGCACACTGTTTTTGTCCAGCCCATCCGCCTTTATGATACTTCCACCCATTATCTCCCATGAAAAAGCATCATGCTGCAGCGGCCCCGAATTACGGCTTCTTACCACCTCATAATCGTCCACATGCTCAAGCAATAAGCCAACAATAGACGACTGCGGCAGAAATGTCTCTATTCTGTCAAAAATTCTTTTGTAGCCTGCCGTATATATCATCTTGTGATTGAAGCCCGGTCCGTCAAAATTAAACACCTTAATAATGACATCCTGCACCTCTTTATCCACATGCATGGCGGCAAATACTGCCAGATTTCCACCCTTTGAGTGCCCGCCTATCCACAGCTTTCTTGTATAGATGCTTTTATTGTTGATATTTTCATCATCTAAAGCTTTTTCATTTATGGCTTTTTCATTTATGACCCTATCATCATTGCATATATATGCTGCCACCTGCTTTAAATATTTTTTCGCCTTGTTCTGTCCGGGTGTCTCATCGAGATAGCTTAGATTAAAGTTTTCCTTCCAGCCGACCACGGAATGGTCTGTACCACTGTAGGAAATGAAATATGTGCTGTCAGGCAGTTCTATCGTAACCGCAGAAAACTGCGACTCCTCTTTTTCACTAATATCGTATATATAATATCTCAAAATGCAGTCAGCATAGCGCCTTGAGTGCGCCAGCTTTTGAAGCAGCCTCGCGGAATGGCGGAAAAGATTAGGCATCTGCTCAATCTCATCATCACTGTGGTCCGCGCAGTAAAGGCTTGAAAGCTGTTTTATCGTAAGGTATGACTTCTTTGCATCCGGCATATATGGCTTCATCTGCACATAAATAAGCTGCGAAAAAATCAGTCCGTCCACCTCATTTACATGCACCTCATCAAAGCCTATGTCTCCACGCCAGTCAATATAATCCATGATATCTGCCATACAATGCCCTCCTGAAATATATCTGTCTTATTCATCATAGTGATCTAGGAAGCTGTGCTTTATGCCATCCTTTTTATATGCTACAACCGTAGCCAGATTTACATTCTCCACGCTCTTAAATATATTTGCCTCGACAAAAGGATTCACCTTTTTAAGATTAGCGATGAGCTGCTTTATCTCAACACGCTTTGAGCGGTTTTCCTCATTATTGCAGGTGGTACAGGTATCTGTAAACTTGCAGGCACACTGTATGAAATGCAGACCGTTGTAATCACGCCATGCCTTGATATCGTCCTCCCTGACCAGGTAAAGAGGTCTGATAAGCTCCATGCCCTCAAAGTTTGTGCTGTGAAGCTTAGGCATCATGGTCTGTACCTGTGCACCGTAGAGCATGCCCATGAGTATCGTCTCGATAACATCATCATAGTGATGTCCGAGCGCAATTTTGTTGCAGCCCAGCTCCTTTGCAAATGCATACAGGTGTCCTCTTCTCATCCTCGCACATAAATAGCATGGCGATTTTTCGATATCATATACAGCATCAAATATATCTGACTCAAAAATAGTGGCAGGGATGCCAAGGTTCCTGCAGTTTTCCTCTATGACATGCCTGTTTGCCTCATTGTAGCCCGGGTCCATGACGAGAAACTTCACATCAAAATCAAACTTATTGTGATGCTTAAGCTCCTGAAACAGCTTTGCCATGAGCATGGAATCCTTACCTCCAGAGATACATACTGCAATCTTATCCCCCGGTTTTACAAGCTCATAGGTATTTATCGCCTTTGTAAACTTGCGCCAGATGGATTTCTTAAATTTCTTTCTGATGCTTTGCTCCACATCTGCCTTTATATCGCGCTCTGCCACCTCATCCTCTTTCATGGCATCAAGCAGCCAGCTTATATAGCCTCCCTTTAAGCTTGCCGCATCAAAACCTTTTTCTGTGAGATACTCTGCCACATCCACACTCGTCTTACCACGGCTGCAGACTATGACAAGCTTCTTATCATGCGGCACCCTCTCATCTGACTCTATTTCCTCTGCCTGAATATTGAGTGCTCCCTTTATGGCACCGTGCGCCACCTCTTCCTCACTTCTTATATCTATTATCTGATAGCTGTTACTATCCAGCTTTTTAACTTCTTCTATACTAAGCTGCATTTTATTTCTCCTATATTATTTCCGCAATGACTTTATTTCCTGAAATATCCTGTATTCATAATATGCCGTCACCACAAGGATGAGCCCTATCATAATGAGGCTGTATACATCGCGGATTGCTATTCCAAACGCATCACACACGCATGGCACCAGAAGCCCCGCAGTAAAAACAAGCTTTACAAACATCAAAAGCCTGAGTGAATACTTTCTGATATTGCCCACACACAGCTCCGCTGCTATGTGATTGAGCTTTTCCGGATAATGCTGCAGCCATGTGATTGCAATGTATACAAGCAAAAGCACAAGTATATTGGCCACAAACTTAAATACCTGTATGTGATAGCACACTCCATAATAAATCTGTAAGCCTATATACGCAAGAGCTAAAAGCGCATCTATTGCCTCAAGTACCGCCGAAGCAAAGGTCATATCTCTTTTTCTCATATAAATCTACTACCTTTCATTAACACCTTAAACACGTAAAAATAAGGTAAAACGATATTGTTTCTCTTTAAACTATCTAATTTTATCATATTATGGACTATCTTTCTAGAAAAATTGTGATATAATAATCAGGTTAAAGGAATTTTATTTAAAAATTAATAATACAACGAGGTTTAATCGAAAATGAGCAAATTAACAATACCAAAGAACTATTCTTCGGCACTGAATCTTCACGATACACAGCTTGCCATCAAGACTGTTAAGGATTTCTTCCAGGGCATGCTCGCACAGCGTCTTTCCCTGACACGTGTTTCAGCACCGCTTTTCGTTGATCCTACCACAGGCTTAAACGATAACTTAAACGGATATGAAAGACCTGTTACCTTCGGCATCCTTGAGCAGGGTGACAAGGAGGCTGAGGTCGTTCACTCTCTTGCCAAGTGGAAGAGATATGCATTAAAAAAATACGGATTTTCTCTCGGCGAGGGCATCTACACAGATATGAATGCCATAAGACGTGATGAGGAGACTGACAATATCCACTCTATATTTGTTGACCAGTGGGACTGGGAAAAGGTCATCCGCAAGGAGGACAGAAACTTAGACTTCCTTAAGGAAACAGTAAAGACAGTATACAAATGCCTGCGCAAGACCGAGCAGTATATGGCTATACAGTACGACTACATAGATTTGATTCTGCCAAAGGATATCACCTTTGTCACCACATCAGAGCTTGAGGAAATGTTCCCTGACAATACTCCAAAGGAGCGCGAGTATTATTTTGCAAAGGCAAAGGGTGCAATCTGTGTAATGCAGATTGGTGACAAGCTTGCAAACGGAGAGCCTCACGACGGACGTGCCCCTGACTATGACGACTGGGCTTTAAACGCTGATATCATCGTATACTATCCTGTTCTTGATATCGCACTTGAGCTTTCATCAATGGGTATCCGTGTAGATGAAAAATCTCTGAAGGAGCAGCTTGACAAGGCCGGATGTCCTGAGCGTGCTAAGCTTCCATTCCAGAAGGCTATCCTCAACAAGGAGCTTCCGTACACTATCGGAGGCGGAATCGGACAGTCACGAATCTGTATGTTCTTCCTCAGAAAAGCTCATATCGGTGAGGTACAGAGCTCACTGTGGCCTGAGGAGACAATTAAGGAATGTGAGGAGCATGGTATTCAATTGCTATAATCTGCATACCATACTTTACTGTTTGTTATTAAAAACCTGCTGTGTCAGACAAGCATGACACAGCAGGTTTATTATTTCTTATTTTTTAGTTTTTCCATATGCATCACAAAAATCAGCATAAATGCATGTGCTGCTATTATCTACACAAACATTCTCCACGCAGCCCTGATCTGCGAACTCAGCCTCTCAAACTGCCAGTGGGTATTGCTCTTTATGATACTGTTTGGATCATTTATAGTAAAGCCCTCATCATCATAGCCTGTGATCACCATAAAATGTCCATTGTCTGTGAAATCTCCCGGACCGACATTTACGACTATCAGATTGCCCTCATCAAGCCTTTCTTTAAATGTATCCTCATCCTCCTTTATAGTCTTAGCATTTACGCCGTAGTGCCTGCAGCCCTTGCTCATAAGATCCCATGCACTTCCGGAGCCGTCCACACTGTAGCCGGCCTCCTTTGCATACTCTGCCACTGCAAGAGGTGATGCCTGTGCATCATGCGTCAGATATAATACAACCATCGAAAGTGCAGTCGGACCGCAGCCACTCGCCGCAAAATAATTGCCGCTGTACTTTTCATAGCCCCATCTCTTATCCCACTGCTGCAATAGAGGCACTGTATCCTGCGAAGCCTCTGCAGTCAGATCAATGTCATGCTTTTTCGAGTGCTCCTTAGGATACTCATATATGAAGTCAATTGCCTCATCATTCTTCTTCGCAAGCTCCTTTAGCTGCACCGGATACTCTGCACTTTGAAGTATCTCATCAAGCTTCGTTTCCTTGTCAGGCTCGCTGCTTTCCTCCGCAGCGTTTACATCATCTTCTGAGCTGTTTTGCCTTTTTACTGAGTCCATTTTAGATGCAGTGAGTGAATTATTATTCTTCTGCACATCAACATTCCCTGAGCGTGTCTTATTATCAGCACTTACCGCTGCTTCTGTATCAGGAACCAAAAGCTGCATGCCCCCAGCCACAAATATTGTTATGACTATCGCTGCACAAATGACTATTGCGCCTATTTTCATGCGCCTGTCACTGTGCCTTGCACGTTTTATGCCTCCCTGCCTTCTATCAGTTTTCTTATGTGTCTTTCCCATTGTTTTCCTCTTACTATTACAGCTTATCAACTTCATCCATCCAGATACGTCCGCACGCATCAGAAGGCATCCTTAGGTCTCCTCTCGGTGAGACCGCCACTGTTCCTACCTTTGGTCCATCCGGCAGACATGAGCGCTTGAACTGCTGTGCGAAAAATCTGCGATAGAAGTTCTTAAGCCATTTGAGAATAAACTCATCATCATATTTTCCTTCAAATGCTATCCTTGCAAGGCGGTAAACCTTGGCAGGAGCATAGCCGCAGCGCAGCATATTGTAAAGGAAGAAGTCATGCAGCTCATAAGGTCCCACAAGATCCTCTGTCTTCTGTGAAATCTTACCGTTTTCAGGTGGTAAAAGCTCAGGAGAAACAGGTGTATCAAGCACATCAAGAAGTGTACTTTCCAGCAAATCGCTGCCACAGGTATCTGCATAGTATTTTACCAGATGGCGCACCAGAGTCTTTGGAACCGATGCATTTACAGCATACATGGACATATGGTCTCCGTTGTAGGTCGCCCAGCCGAGTGCCAGCTCTGACAAATCTCCCGTACCTATAACCATTCCGTTTTCCTTGTTTGCGATATCCATAAGTATCTGTGTGCGCTCGCGTGCCTGTCCATTCTCGTATGTGACATCATGCACAGACGGATTCTGACCGATATCCCTGAAATGTATATTTACAGCATCCTTTATATCCACCTCGATAAATGTAGCTCCAAGGCATTTAATGAGATTTACCGCATTGTCATATGTGCGGTCTGTTGTTCCAAAGCCCGGCATAGTAACTGCCGCTATATCCTTGTGATCCTTTCCCAAAAGGTCAAATGCTCTTACCGTGACAAGCAGTGCCAGTGTGGAGTCGAGTCCTCCTGAAATACCGATAACCGCGGTCTTGCAGTTGGTATGCTCTAATCTCTTTTTAAGCCCCATAGCCTGGATCATAAGAATCTCATCACAGCGTCTGTCCCTGTCTGTCTTATCTGCAGGAACAAAAGGAGCCGGATTTACATAGCGGCTAAGAGTGGTATCCTTTACCTCAAGATCAAACTCAGCCCATCTGTGATCATCCTCGACAACAAATGTTGTCATCCTGCGCCTCTCAGTCTCTATTCTTTCCACATCAAACTCGCTGTATATAGTCTCATTTGTAAAGCGCTTTGACTCGGCAAGCACATTTCCGTTTTCACAGATGAGATTGTGTCCTGAGTAGACCACATCCTGTGTGGACTCACCGTCTCCCGCTGACGCATAAATATATCCACAGATTAATCTGGCAGACTGTCCGCTCACAAGCTCTCTCCTGTATATTGCCTTGCCTGTCACCTCATCTGATGCTGATAGATTTACAATCACAGTGGCACCCGACATCGCGTGTCTGATGCTCGGCGGGTTCGGAGTCCAGAGATCCTCACAAAGCTCTACCGCTATCTTAAGCTTTGGCAGCTGCTTGCAGCTAAAAATAAAATCAGTATCTACAGACACCTGCTGTCCATTTTTCAGTGTGACATATGTGCTAAGGTTTTCTCCCGATGCAAAATGCCTTGCCTCATAAAACTCATTGTAGTTTGGCAGAAATGTCTTTGGCACCATGGCAAGCACCTCTCCGCGCGATACGACTGCCGCCATATTGTATAGCATGCCGTTTATCTCATATGGAAGCCCTATGAAAAATATGCCGTCAAGGCTCATGCTGTAATCAGCTATTCCTATAAGCTCATCCTCTGCTGAAGCTATGAGCTTATCCTGCCAGAAAAGATCCTGGCAGGTGTATCCGGTAATGCAAAGCTCCGGGAAAACAACCACCTTTGCCCCATTATCAGTGCACTCCTTCATAAGAGCTTTAATAAGCTGTCCGTTGTATACAGTATCAGCTACCTTTACCTTTGGTGTCGCTGCAGCGACCTTTATATATCCGTCCTTCAATTAGCGCATCTCCTTCAACTCATCCACCGTAAACTCATATGCCTTATTACAGAACTGGCACTTTACCTCAATGCTTTCACCATCTGCGATAATGGAATCAAGATCCTTTTTGCTCAGTGTGGAAAGTGCTCTGCTCACACGCTCCTTTGAACAGTCACAGTGGAAGCGTGTCTCTGTCGTATCTGTGATTTCAAGCCCGAAATCTCCTAAAATTTCCTCAAGTATCTGCTCCGGAGTCAGCCCCCTGTCAAGCATCTGTGTCACAGAATCAATCTCTGTGATTTTCTTTTCAAGCCTGTCCACAACCTCATCCGGTGTAAACGGCATAAGTTGGATGATAAATCCACCGGCCTGCTTTACGCTCTGGTCCTTATCCACCAGCACGCCAAGACCAACCGCCGACGGAATCTGCTCAGATGTGGCAAAATAATAGGTCAGATCCTCAGCTATCTCACCTGTTTTAAGCTCACACTGACCTGAATACGGCTCCTTTAAGCCCATATCCTTTATGACTGTAAGTATTCCAAGATCAAGTGCTCCACCCACATCAAGCTTGCCTGCCGCATTGAGTGGCAGCTCAACCTGTGGATTTATGGCAAAGCCCTTTACATTGCCGTGCGAATCTGCTGTGACGGTAAGTCCCTTTGCAGGTCCGCTGCACTGTATCTGAAGAGTTATGATATCCTTATCGCCCTTCATCATAGCTCCCATCATGGCTCCCGCAGAAAGAAGCCTGCCAAGTGCCGCCGTCATGACAGGTGTTGTCATGTGATCCTCTCTGGCGGTCTCCACCATCTCCCTTGATGTTACAGCAAATGCTCTGATATTGGCATCCGCCGCTGTTGCTCTTACTATATAATCTGACATAATTTACCTCTCATTATCTAATTCTATGCTTTATGTGCAATTACAGTGACCTTCTCACTGTCACACTTCACCTGATCGTCTGTGTACGCATCATACACCGCATCAAACACAAGTCCCGACTGCTCAAGAAGCTCCTTAAGCTCTGAAATCTCATAGCATCTCTGGAAATGAGTTTCCTCAAACTTCTTGTAGATGTCATCCTCATCCTCTGACTGCTCCTTTATAAAAAGTGTCAGGTCATACTCGTTTATTTTCTCATCGGCATCATAATAATTGTCCCATATAAAGCTGCCCTCATCACGGTTTTCAGCTATGGTATTATCAGCCATGAGCACCTCATATTTATATGGAGTATTGATATCAAATATAAAAATGCCACCCTCTTTAAGACTTTCGCTCACGCAGAAAAAAACTGCCTGAAGATCCTCAGGCTCAAGAATATAATTGATGCTGTCACATGCGCTTACAACGGCACTCACCTTTTCTCCCGGTTCAAACTCTCTCATATCCTGCATCAGATAAAGGATTCTGTCATCCTCTCTCTCAAGCGCCATATCAAGCATGTCAAAAGAATTGTCAATGCCTATCATATCATAGCCTGCATCTGCAAGAAGCGTGGTAAGCTTTCCCGTACCACAGCCTAAGTCCACGACATATCCACTGTCTATGCCATTTGCACGCAGTTTTTCGACAATATATCTGCCCCACACCTCATATGGCACATTGTCCATGAACATGTCATACACCCGGGCAAAACTCGTGTATGCTTCCATAATTACCTCATTTCATATTACAGAACCCCTGCTGCTTACATGCGAGCATGACGCATCAGCTTTTTTGTTCTCAGTGGTTCTAAGGATTACCGTAACTATTCAGAACCATCCCACGCACATTCGCAAAACCGCACGATACTCGTGCTTTCCCACTGCTTTGCAGCTAATTTTGCTCATATGTGTGGGGGGTGGCTCTATTCGAGCCACCTTGAGAACAAGAAAACCTGCTGCTCACATGCGAGCATGACGCATCAGCTTTTTTGTTCTCAGTGGTTCTGAATAGTTACTTAATAATTATATAATAACAATTAAATGTCTCAAAATCAAGGTTGATATAAGGCACAAAAACCATTATACTAAGCATATGATTGATAATTACGAACACTACATTACAAAAAACATAAAAGCATTTTACAAAAGGCGTCTTTTCTCCCCGATTGTATATATCATTCTGCTTACCGTGCTATGGTTTGCTTTTTCACTCGGAGATATTTTATCGCCCATACATATTGATGATTCTGTCAGCTTTGAAGCTGCATACAAGGATTCGGACAGATATGTAAAAACCACCCTTAAAAAGCTTTACTTTACCGGCTACACCATGAAGGACGGCAACGACATCAAGGGCTATTACTACTACTGCATGCGCGATAAGCACTGCTCTATTGTACTGCTTGCACCATCCACCTGTGAGGAGGGTCTGCCCTCTATCGACAAACTCACGGTGGTCGGTAAAATCGTAAAGGGCAAGGGCACCTACACACAGTTTGTAAATAAACTGTCGAAGGATCTGAGTTGGGATTCCAAGGGACTCTCCGATACCATAACAGGCTGCTATCTTAATGAGCCTGAGTACCATTTGAAAACTACTATTTTTATGTTTGTTTTTTATTTTGGCACTCTTATCTATGCTGTTATCAGCCTGATATTCTACATCCTGTGCATCAGGTTTCCTGTTTTGGCACCGGCATGTCAGAATCTTGTTGTATTCGGCAACCCACACAAGCTGCTTGCCGAGGCTGAGGAGGAGCTTGCGACACTGCCACAGCTTGCCACCGAGGATATGTTTATCACAGAGCACTATTTTATCATGACCTCGCCTTATGGCAATGCCATCGTGCCTATCAAAGAGATTTTATGGATTTACAAATACTCTACCCTGCACAAGATTCTGTGGTATCATTTCAGCATCTCATATACACTGCATATTTCCGCAAATAAGCATCTGTATATTCATTGTCCGAAGAACACTAAGTCTGATATCGATGGTATCATCGATTATCTGGCTGAGGCTAATCATGATATTCTGGTTGGTTTCAGTGAGGAGAACAGATTGAAGGTGCAGGCTATTCAGGGAAAACCACTGCATGTGGAGAGACTGCTTGCGTGGAAGAAAAAGAAATAAAGTGTTTCAGTTTATTGGCTAAAATTACGGAGCCTGGCAGGAGCATATGCTCCTGCCAGGCTCCTGTTTATTACATTGTCCTAGAG
>ENA-OYAA01000023-OYAA01000023.1-human-gut-metagenome-genome-assembly--contig:-NODE-23-length-33090-cov-7.207144_pt1 | contig 33090 bp, 24 predicted proteins | sample MGYA00243426_ERZ652816 | MGnify/ENA primary metagenome ERZ652816 (study PRJEB26926, sample SAMN06164430) | human gut metagenome | biome: ENVO:00009003; feature: ENVO:2100002; material: ENVO:00002003... | reverse complement strand
TAGAACCCAACTGGCTGTTGGGGTATCTAAACCCTACACTTATATATTAGGAGGAGTAAGGAAGTGATATGACTTTTGAAAAAGCAATGGTTATTTTGTTTACAAAGGTAGCTCAGACTGTTATTGCAGAAAGATTTACTCATACTTTTTTTGATAATGATGGAAACAGAGTGCGAAAGGTATTTGCATATTTATTTAGTGTTTTTATAGCGATATTTGTAAACTTGTTTTTTTATAAACCGATATTTAATTTCCTTAGTATTTTCTTAGGGCTGTCAGCAATTGCTTTATCATATAATGGTACGATAAAAAGAAAATGTATATTTGTTTTTTATATTTTGGCAGTAAGCTGTCTCATAGATTTAGTAGTAAGTGCATTTTTGATAAAGACCTTTGGATATGATGGATATTCAGCTTTTGTAAGTATATTTGCTCTTTTATTATTGCATGCTGCACAGTTGATTACAGAAAGATTTTTTGGAAATGATTTAGGCATAGAGCTGAATAATCGTTATTGGTTGTTTATTATTGCGTCGTTATTAGTATGTATTATAACATCAATAGTAATATTTATGGATAAAACCGTGTCATCATTTTCTCTTTCGTTAGTCTGCGGAGCATTTCTGCTTGTGAATATTATTATTTCATATCTGATGGATGATCTTGTTAAGTCTTCTCAGAAGGCTTTGGAAAATCAGGCACTTAGAGATCAGGTTAGTTCTTATGAAAGAGAGATTATGCTTCAGAATGAAAACATGGAGGCATTAAGATCATTTCGACATGATATGAAACGTCATTTTGCAGAGATTTCGGTGCTTGCTTCAACAGGCGAAATAGAACAGATAAAAAATTATGTGTCAGCTATGGAGAATAATCTTGTAGAATCAAGGCGGCTGGTTGATTCGGGTAATACGGCGCTTGATACAGTTTTAAATTATATGCTTCAGCGTGCGGTGGATAAGAAAATTCAGTTGAATGTAAAAGTTGTGGTTCCGAGTGATTTAAAATTATCGGCATATGATATGAATATTATTTTTGGAAACCTTTTGGAGAATGCGATAGAGGCACAAAAAGATGTAAAAAATCCAAGCATAGATTTGGAAATTAATTATTTAATGGATTCACTTGTTGTTGAGATTAGTAACAGGTGTTTACAAAAAGTGATATTTAAAGGGGGATTGCCGATTACGACAAAACAATCTGTAAGAGAACATGGTTATGGATTAAAGAATGTAAAGAAAGTGCTTGATAAATATATAAGCACACTGGATTTTGAGTGTTCAGATGAACGGTTCACCGTGAAAATATTGATGAAAATTTAATAAATTCACCTTGAAAAGTACTAATTTCGCCTTTTGTATTCGGAGTAATTTGTTTTATGTATAGTATTATCAAAAAGGGAGGGGCACTATGAAGAAAAAACGCATATTAATCGCATCAATCATCTTCATACTTATCATCTGTATTGTGACTGCGGTTTTTATAATAAAGAATAGAAACCGCAGTACATCCAATACAATGTACACATATGGCTCTGGAGATGTACGATGTAATTATTCAGAAGACAATGTACTGTATCTTGATGATTCCGGAATACTGCATCTCATCGATACGGCATCAGGCAAGGACATGGTCTATTGCGATAAGCCCAACTGCACACATGAAGGATTCTCGGGCTCCAATGAGAAGCCCTCATGTCCTGCAGCTTTTTATGGTTTAGAAGGAGCCGGAACGGTGCTTTACAATGACCATCTTTATTATGTAGGAAATATGTCGGATGAAGATATGACAGTTCAATATCTGTATGTTATGGACTCAAACGGTGAGAATCGTAAAAAAGCAGCCAAATTAGAGAATGTTCAGAATGTTACGGCTGTTTTGTACAGGGATAATTATGTTATAGGAGCTTACAGTAACAGAATAGAGCTTAATGATGAAGGACAGATTGTAAATGATGATAAGCCTGAAGCCGGTATTTTTGTTATAGATCTCGATAATTACAAGGTGTATATGAGTGATAAGATAACAAGCGAACAGGCAAATATTACGGACATATATTATGAAGACGAAGTAGTGTACTATTCGACTGTGCGGTTTGGAGATGATGTTACAGAGCTGATGATAGAGGAGGGAGCGTCAGATGATGCGGAGTCTTTTGCTTATGATAATATGCTTAATGGAATATATCAATATGATATAGCAGATGAAAAGACAACATGTCTGACGGAAATAGACCATATTAACGATCTTAGGCTGTTAGATGGCGATGGTTATTATTCGTCAAAGGATGGATATTTTGTGTTTGACACCGAAAGCAGACAGACAAGACAGCTTCCGATAGATGCGGATGGAAAAACACAATATGGACCATTAAAAAAGAGCGGAGACTTTTTATATTATGCCCTTTCTGAAGAAAAAAGTGATGAAGTGACATATTATCGCTTGAAGGATGATAAGAGTGAAGAACTGATGAAGCTGTCTACTGAAAAGGCATTTAGCATTGCAAGCATATGCGGTCAGTCGGTATATGTCACATATACAAATGATAACGGAAAGTTGTGCCTTGGGGTAATAAGTCTTGATGAATTGAACAAGGGAGTATTTGAACCAAAGGAATTGAGGTGTTTTGATGATGAAGAATAGTAAGAAAAAGGGTATTTTGATAGCGGTTGCAGTAGCAGTCATTGTTGTTATAGCAGTGGCGGCAGTCTGCCTTAACAGAAAAACGGATAATGCCGGAGCTGTCAGCGAAGGCCGGACAGAGTCGGCTGATAAAACAAAAAAGTCGGATAAAGCTGATAAAGAAGAATCAGAGAACAAAAGAAATTCAGATGCGCAGGTTATAACGTTTGCTATACCTGATATTTGTAAGATTGATAAGAATAATCTAAAGAAGTTCAACGATGCACTTGCTGCGGACGGACATGATTATGAGCTCGAAATCAAAACCTTGTCCTATGACAATTACGGACAGGCTGTTGAGGGAGCCTTGGAAAACGGTAAAACAGATATAGCATTCCTGGGTTTCGGTGATGCTGCCGGAAATAATCCGGTGTATGATCTGGTACGCTCGGATCTGGTCCTGAATCTTGATGATATCTTATCAGGCGATAAAGGAAAAACACTTTATGAGGCTTTTCCAAAGAATCTTTGGGAGATGGTTAAATGCGATAAGCATATTTATTCGATTCCGTCAGCACTTGCAAGTGGTGAGGGAGTAGTTTATGCAGCCTTCAACAGGGATTACGTTTCTGACGATGCGATAAGTGCATGGGATGGCAGCATAGACGGAATATATCAGATACTTCAGGGGGTTAAATGGGATAAAAGTGATACTCCGAGGTTCGAGTATCTCATAAACGGATATAGATTTGATGATATGCTTGGCTGTGAGATAAGAAACGGGCTCTGCTTCGACTATGATACTATGTCTGTTGGAAATCCTTTAGAGTCACAGAAATTTACCGGGTATCTGAGGGTGCTTGACCGGATGAAGAAAGACGGCTATATGTCTGATGATTTGACAAATGAGATAACATATCTCAACAATCCGGGGCTGAATGATGCTCAGATATTAAAAAATATCAAGGCAGGCAATTTTGCGGCTGCTTTATGTGTCGGTAGCGTGGATGAAAATTTCAAAAAGGACAATATCACGGTAAAGGAAGTAAAGACTTACCTTTCATCAAGGATAAACAGCTCCATCGGTGTAGCAAAGAAAGCAAAGGATGCTTCTGCTGTGATGGATTTCCTTAGTCTGTTATATGGAGATGAAAAGTACGGCAATATCCTTTTGTACGGTGAAAAAGATAAGGATTATAAGCTTAAAGATGGCATTGCAGAAGCTTGTGATGGAGGCAGTCTGGATGATGACTATCTGACGAAGCTTAGTCTTAATCTTTTCGTGAATGTTTATCCGACAAAGAACGAGAAATATGTGGACAATCGTAAGAAGGAGTTTTTTGACTTTTATGACAATGCCACATTGTCTCCGTTTATCGGCTTCGAACCGGATACTAAGAATATGGGTAGGATTTCAACAGATTTAGATGATTTCATGACAGGACTGCATGGTGCCACTGTAGATGATACTTTAGACGGTGCCGTACAAAAGCTTACAGCAGATGGAATGGACAGCTATCTTGAAAGCGTGAGAAGTCAGTGGGAGGAATATAAGCAATGACACTTGAATTGGAGGGGCTTACAAAAGTTTATAAGGATAAAACCGCACTGGATGATGTGTCGTTTTCATTTACACCGGGAATATATGGGCTTTTGGGACCGAATGGAGCCGGTAAATCAACTATGATGAATCTCATTTCTGACAATCTGACTCCATCAAAAGGCCGTGTGCTGCTTGACGGAAGGGGCATAGACGAGCTTGGAAGTGAATACAGGAAGCTTCTCGGATATATGCCGCAGCAGCAGAATATATATCCGGAGCTTAGTCTTAGGCGTTTTCTTTACTTTATGGCATCCCTGAAAGGATTAAAAAAGAGTGAAGCCGGTAAAGATATAGATCACTATGTGCGCATGGTAAAGCTTGATGATGTCCTTGGAAAAAAGCTTGGCGCTTTTTCGGGTGGAATGAAGCAGAGAGCACTGATAGCACAGGCACTCATAGGCAATCCCGGCATCCTTATACTGGATGAGCCAACGGCAGGGCTTGACCCAAAGGAGAGAATCAGAATCCGCAATCTGATATCAGAGGTTGCAAAGGACAAGATTGTTATTATTGCGACTCATGTGGTTACGGATGTAGAGTTTATCGCCAAAGAGATAGTTATGTTAAGCAACGGTAAAATAATAAGGAGTGGTTCTCCGTCAAAGCTGCTTAAGGAGCTGGATGGAAAGGTATGGAATATCTTTTTATCGGATAATGAGATAGATGAGGTAAACACCGGATACAAGGTGAGCAATATTTCAAGGGATGCAGACGGTGTCATAGCCCGCATTATTGCCGATTCGTATGATGGCAGATGGCAGAAGGAGGCTGTGAGGCCAAATCTTGAGGACTTGTATTTGTATCTTAATGGGGACTGAAAATGGATATAGTAAAAAACGAAATATGTAAACTATTGACTAAAAGAACAGTGCTTATTCTCTTACTTTTGCTTGTTCTTAATCCTGTTCTTGGACTGTATACCATGAATACCGTAAATGATGATGGGTATACAGATAAGGACTACAGCGCGCTGTATGGCGAAATAAGCAATTACAGTCGTGAGGATGTTTTGCCGGAAATTGAACAGAGGCAGATGACGGCAGAAGCTTACGGCAGGATTAGTCTGTGCAGCAGGGTATACAAGGAAGCATTGGCATGTCTTTCTTATGATGAGTATCTGGACTCTGTCAATGAAAAGGCTGACGAGATTTCGATTATGAATAAGTTTTCCGGCAATGGAGGCTTCGCAGAGAAAAATGCTGCTAAAACGAGCAGAGTTTACAGTAAGCTTAATGGTACAGTGCCTGAGGTTATTGATGCATCGGGACTTTTGAATATTACAGACAATGAGCTTACCGACTATGTGGCTGTGATTATGCTTTTTATCATTGCGCTCAACCTTGTTTTTTATGAAAAAAGCGAGAACCAGCTTGCATTGCTTAGAACAACTGCAAGGGGCAGAAGGCAGCTTATGGCGTCAAAGTCATTTGTGATGATTATGGCGGTCATTCTTATCACATTACTGTTGTATGGCATCAATGCAGTCATAAGCATGTGCTTTTACAATCCGATAAATCTGAAAAGTCCGCTTCAAAGTGTTTATCTGTACTATGGCAGTCCGTTTAGGCTTAGTATAGGACAATTTCTGGCATGCTATTTTCCTGTGAAAATAATAAGCTTTATATTGCTTGGCTTGTTTTTTATGCTGATATGCGCAGCGCTTGACAATATTATATTTGTGTTCGTTGCTTCTGCAGTGACAGTGGTTATTGAGGCTATCTGCTACACAACGATATCAGGAACCAGCTTCCTAGCCTTCCTTAAGTACATAAATATCATGTATGGAGTCAGGACAGGCAGACTTTTTTCTGATTATGTCAATATCAATATGTTTGGATATCCGCTTAATACCGGGGTATTGTATGGCTTATTCTGGCTTTTGTGTATAGCTGTATGTATTTTTGCGGTTACAAATTATCTCAATTCAGTGCATGAAAAGAAGCTGCTTTTACTGCCCGGCTTTGCCTGCGGTAAAAATACAGGCTGTCATACATCTTTATTTTTGCACGAATGCTATAAGGCGCTTGTTCCGGGAAAAGTGTTATTTATTTTGATTGCAGCAGCTCTTTTTGTGGTATGGTGGAATCCGGCAGAGAAGCTTTCCTATGACTCGGTTGATGAGGTGTATTACAAGGAATATATGGACAAATATTATGGACCTTTAACTGCCAAAACCAATGAGCTTCTGGATGAAGAAAGAGTAAAATACGACAGACTGTCAGATAACATTGCTTACGATATGGAGCAGGGGAAGAGTGAAAGCTATATCAATATAAAGTACAAGGATGAACTGAGCAGACAGGAGGCATTCAACAAGCTTACAGCACATGTGGATTATCTTAAGACGTTAAATGAGGGCTGGCTGTTTTTTGAAAAGGGCTATGATATCCTCACCGACAGAACAGACTTCAAAAACCGTGATACAGCACAGGCATTTGTGTATGTTATTCTCCTAATAGCAATAGCCTGCGGTATATGCGGAGCGGATTATGCAAACCATGAAATCCGGCTTTTAAGGACTACCCGCCGTGGCAGGAAGCAGCATATGGGAATCAAATGCATACTTGGCTTTTTGGGCACTGTCACAGCATTTGCACTTGTATATATTGTGCGGCTGTGCAATGTGCTTTCGGCATATGGCACGCAGGGGCTTAATGCTCCGGCGGCAAGTATGGAGCATCTGTGGCGTGTTTCGCAGAATATATCGGTAGGGCAGTATATACTTATCATAATGCTGATGCGCTTTATAGGGGGATTACTGGTCAGCCTGTTTGTTTTTGCAATGTTTAAATACTTAAGAAGCGGCATGTCTGTGATTATATCATGCGTCCTTTTTATTGTGCTGCCACTGGCGCTTGTGGCTTTTGGGGTGACGAATGCGCAGTATATGTTGTTAAATCCGCTGCTTCTTGGAAATATATTCTAAAATATATTTTGAATTCATTAGGAAAAACATTACAGATTGTTCCAATGAAATAGATAAAAAGCATCTGTCCGGAAAAAACAGGATAGATGCTTTTTACTATAATACAAAGTTATAATTTTTTATAAAAATCTGTGATGCGGTCCATGCGTGCCCCCATATTCATAAGCAGTGCATCCGCAATAGTAATTGCAGCCATAGCTTCAACAACAACAACAGCACGTGGCACGATAATCGGGTCATGACGTCCCTTGATGGAAATCTCTATATCTTCACCGGATTTATTTACAGTGTGCTGTGTAGCTGCGATTGAAGGAGTAGGCTTTATGGCAGCTCTGAAAATAAGCGGTGAGCCGTCTGTCATGCCGCCGAGAGTACCACCGGAGTGATTTGTCTCTTTTGAAACAGCGCCATCCCTCATAATAAAGGCATCATTGTTTGTAAGTCCGGTTGCCCTTGCTGCATCAAAGCCATCGCCGATTTCGAAGCCCTTTACAGCTCCGATAGACATAATAGCCTTTGCCAGATTGGCATCAATTTTCTCGAATACAGGATCACCGAGCCCGACAGGAAGACCTGTGATGACACATTCACACACACCGCCTGAGGAATTGAGTGATTTAAGACATTCCTCCAGATATTCAGAAGCTTTTAGCGCTGCATCGGCATCAGGCATATAAAGTGAATTGTTGTAAATCTCATGGGCATCAAAATTAACCTCATTAATTGTAACAGGACCTATTGATCTGGTGTATGTAAGAAATTTTATGCCAAGGCCCGAGAGCATCTTTACAGCGATAGCACCTGCTGCAACACGGCCTATTGTCTCGCGTCCCGAAGAACGACCTCCGCCTCTGTAGTCTCTGAAGCCGTATTTCTCATCAAAGCAAAAGTCAGCATGCCCCGGACGATAGTACGAAGCAATCTCACTGTAATCCTTTGATTTCTGATTTTTATTCCACACAATCATAGAAACAGGTGTACCTGTAGTCTTTCCCTCAAACACACCGGAGAGAATTTCAACCGCATCATCCTCCTTGCGTGGAGTAGTGAACTTAGACTGTCCCGGCTTTCTTCTGTTTAAGAATATCTGAATATCCTCCTCACACAGCTCAAGCCCTGCAGGAACGCCGTCCACAACGACACCTAAGCCCTTTCCGTGTGATTCTCCCCATGTTGTTACCCTAAAAATATTTCCGTATGATGAACCTGCCATGATGGTCTCCTTTTTATATAGTATATAACTATTTAGAACCATAGAGAATAAAAAAAGCTGATGCGCCATAGTGTTAATTAGTGAGGGATTGCATCCCATGCCTCGAAAAGACATTTTAAATGGGCTGTAATCGTTGCTGGACACACTATTAGGTAGGATGAACGGTAATAGCAACGATCTTTCTTGTTCTCACGGAAGCTCCTATAGTTACAATAATAGGTATATTATAAGTAATACCAAGTTGAATAGTCAAGAAAACTATGATATTATTTTATTTAGATAACTTTCGAACTATGTTTGTATATAATTATGTGATTAAAGGGTCAAAAGGTATCATCGATGCATGCTTACGTGCCGTCATTAGCACCACAATGATAAACAACTACAATATGCCAAAGCTCAATACAAATAATCCGGCGGTGCGAAAATGCTTTATCGATATCTGCGCCAATTGGGTAGAAAATTATCATATAGACGGACTGCGCCTTGATGTGGCAAATGAGGTGTCACACCGATTCTGCAAGGAGCTTAGGGCAAGGCTTAAGGAAATCAATCCGGATATTTACATTTTGGGAGAAATATGGCATAATGCTCTTCCGTGGCTGCGTGGAGATGAGTTCGATGCGGTTATGAACTATCCGCTTGATTCACATGATATAAAGCGCCTTCACTCTGATACAAAGAATCTCGACCAGTACTTTGCACAGCTTGCAGTGCTTTTTGAGAGGCATTGCATAGATACCACACTGCTGACAAACGGAATATTAATCAGAAAAATCGCAGGCAATGGCGATAAGTAAAAGAAACAGGAGAATTAAACGAAATATGGCTAAATATGAGTTACTAAAACAAGAGGGACGTGCCAAGAGAGGTACATTCCATACTGTGCATGGAGATATACAGACACCTGTATTTATGAATGTAGGAACAGTAGGTGCGATAAAGGGCGCTGTCTCTACGGACGATTTAAAGGAGATAAAGTGTCAGGTTGAGCTGTCAAATACATATCACCTGCATGTAAGAACCGGAGACAAAATCATTAAAGAGCTTGGCGGACTGCACAAATTCATGGTGTGGGACAGACCAATCCTTACAGATTCCGGCGGATTCCAGGTGTTTTCACTGGCAGGTCTTCGCAAAATAAAGGAGGAGGGCGTGTACTTCAACTCACATATTGATGGTGCCAAGATATTTATGGGGCCTGAGGAGAGCATGCAGATACAGTCAAACCTCGGCTCCACGATAGCTATGGCGTTTGACGAGTGCCCATCGAGTGTTGCAGACAGACAGTATGTGACAAACTCTGTAAACAGGACCGCGCGCTGGCTTGAGAGGTGCAAAAAGGAGATGGCACGCTTAAACAGCTTACCGGATACTATCAATAAGGAGCAGCTTTTATTCGGTATCAATCAGGGAGCTATTTATGATGATATAAGAATTGACCATGCAAAGCGCATTTCTGAGCTTGAGCTGGATGGATATGCTGTCGGCGGACTGGCGGTAGGAGAGAGCCATGAGGAGATGTACCATATTCTTGATGAAACAGTGCCTCATCTGCCTGTTAATAAACCTACATACCTGATGGGAGTAGGAACTCCTGCCAATATACTTGAGGGCGTAGAGAGAGGAATCGATTTCTTTGACTGTGTATATCCAAGCAGAAACGGCCGTCACGGACATGTATACACGAATCACGGCAAGCTTAATCTGTTCAACCAGAAGTATCAGAAGGATATGCGCCCTATTGAGGAGGGATGTAACTGTCCTGCTTGCCGCACATATTCGCGTGCATATATCAGGCATCTTTTAAAGGCAAAGGAGATGCTCGGAATGAGACTGTGCGTGCTCCATAATTTGTATTTCTACAACAACATGATGGAAGAGATAAGGGATTCACTTGATGAGGGCCGTTTTGCTTCATACAAGGCTGAAAAGCTCTATGGAATGACACAGGGAGAGCAGAGCTAGCAGATAAATATAAAAAATCTCGAAAATGATAAAAAATCCTTGCCGTTAGCACGTTTAACGTGTATTATGGTAATAGTGCTTAAAACACATCAATTATAGAATATTTAGGAGGAACAATTGATGACATCAATTTTAGCAAACGGTCAGGCAGCAGGAACAATTGGAATGGTTGTCTGGTTAGTAGTACTTTTCGCAGTTATGTATTTTCTTATGATCCGTCCACAGAAGAAGGAGCAGAAGAAAAAGGAGCTAATGCTTAAAGAGGTTGCAACAGGAGACACAGTTCTTACAACAAGTGGATTTTACGGTACAGTTATCGATATCGAGGACGATACTGTAATCGTTGAGTTTGGTAACAACAAGAACTGCCGTATTCCAATGCAGAAGGCAGCTATCGCTGACCTTGAGAAAGCAGAGGATTCAGCTAAATAATGCAGATTTGTAAAGCCGTCACATAAGTGGCGGTTTTCTTATTATCCGCATCTCTTGCAATAATAATAAAAAACTGTTATTATAGTATGCAGTTATTATAAGCTGCAGTTATAAATTGCATGAAAAAGTAAAATATCCCGGCATATTGAAATAACTACTTTAATGCTTTAATATAAGAATATGTATTTTTATGTAAAAGAGGTAAGAAATTATGGAATATAAAGTTGGTGTAATTTCAGGAGACGGAATCGGACCGGAGATAGTTACTGAGGCAAAAAAGGTATTGGACAAAATAGCAGACAAGTATGGACACAGCTTCAACTACACAGACATCCTTATGGGTGGCTGCTCAATTGATGCTACAGGTGTTCCTCTTACAGATGAGGCTATTGCGACTGCGCTTGATTCAGATGCGGTGCTGATGGGTTCAATCGGTGGCAACACAGCCACATCACCATGGTACAAGCTGGCCCCTGAGCTTCGTCCGGAGGCAGGACTGTTAAAGCTTAGAAAGTCACTCAATCTGTTTGCAAATCTTAGACCGGCATACCTGTACAAGGAGCTTGCTGCAGCATGTCCGCTCCGTAGCGATATCATCGGAGACGGCTTTGATATGATGATTATGCGTGAGCTTACAGGAGGTCTTTACTTCGGAGCCAGAGAGACAAAAGAGGTGGATGGAGTTGTTACGGCCACAGATACACTGACATACAATGAGAATGAAATCAGAAGAATCGCAAAGCGAGGCTTCGATATAGCCATGAAGAGAAGGAAAAAGGTCACATCCGTAGACAAGGCAAATGTGCTTGATTCTTCCAGATTATGGAGAAAGATCGTCGAGGAGGTCGCTAAGGATTATCCGGAGGTTACATACGAGCATATGCTTGTTGATAACTGTGCAATGCAGCTTGTAAAGGATCCTAAGCAGTTTGATGTTATCCTCACAGAGAATATGTTTGGCGATATTTTATCGGATGAAGCAAGTATGGTGACAGGCTCAATCGGTATGCTTTCATCAGCAAGCCTTAACGATACAAAGTTCGGACTTTACGAGCCAAGTGGCGGATCTGCTCCTGATATCGCAGGAAAGGGCATTGCAAACCCTATCGCAACAATCCTTTCAGCAGCCATGATGCTTCGCTATTCATTTGATCTGGACAAGGAAGCACAGGCAATCGAGGATGCTGTAAAGCAGGTGCTTAAGGAGGGCTACAGGACAATCGACATCATGCCACAGCCGGGTGAGACTACAGAGGGTATCACACAGGTAGGCACAGCACAGATGGGTGATCTCATCGCAGAACGTGTGTAGCTGCATGACTTATAATAGACAGCTAACAGGTTATAGATATGCAGATCGTTGTGTATACAGTAGTAATGATGAAGTACTCAAAGAAATAGTCGGAGATAAATAAGGAGATAAAATATGATAAGTGATAACGCAAGAGCCGGAATGCAGCAGGCACCGGCAAGAAGTTTATTTAATGCTCTTGGTTTTACACCGGAGGAAATGAAAAAGCCTATGGTCGGAATCGTAAGCTCATTCAATGAGATTGTTCCGGGCCATATGAATATAGACAAAATCGTTGAGGCTGTAAAGCTTGGAGTTGCAGAGGCAGGAGGAGTGCCAGTAGTATTTCCTGCAATCGCAGTCTGCGATGGTATTGCAATGGGACATGTGGGTATGAAATATTCCCTTGTCACAAGAGATCTGATTGCTGATTCTACAGAGTGTATGGCAATCGCTCATCAGTTTGATGCACTTGTAATGGTTCCAAACTGTGACAAGAACGTGCCGGGACTTCTGATGGCGGCTGCACGTCTTAATCTGCCTACAGTATTTGTATCAGGCGGACCAATGCTCGCAGGCCACGTAAAGGGCAGAAAGAGAAGTCTTTCATCGATGTTTGAGGCTGTCGGCTCATACGCTGCTGGTACTATGACTGAGGATGATGTATGTGAGTATGAGAACAAGGTATGTCCTACCTGCGGTTCATGCTCGGGAATGTACACAGCCAACTCTATGAACTGTCTTACAGAGGCACTCGGTATGGGACTTCGCGGAAACGGAACAATACCTGCTGTATATTCAGAGCGTATACGTCTTGCAAAGCATGCGGGAATGGCTGTTATGGATATGTACAACAAGGGTATCAAGGCAAGAGATATCATCACAAAGGATGCAATAATGAACGCACTCACAGTTGATATGGCACTCGGCTGCTCTACAAACTCTATGCTTCATCTTCCGGCTATCGCTCATGAGATAGGCTTTGATTTTGATATCAGCTTTGCAAATCCAATCAGTGAGAGAACACCAAATCTCTGCCACCTTGCCCCGGCAGGCCCTACATATATGGAGGACTTAAATGAGGCCGGCGGTGTGTGGGCTGTCATGAAAGAGCTTGCTGATATCGGACTTTTAAATACAGACTGTATGACTGTTACAGGAAAGACAGTTGGAGAGAATATAAAGAATGCAGTCAATAGAGACCCTGAGGTCATCAGACCGGTAGACAATCCATATTCAAAGACCGGAGGACTTGCAGTGCTTAAAGGAAATCTGGCTCCGGACGGCTCTGTAGTAAAACGTTCAGCAGTTGTCGATGAGATGATGGTTCATGAAGGCCCTGCAAGAGTATTTGACTGCGAGGAGGATGCAATTGCAGCAATAAAGGGCGGCAAGATCGTAGAGGGTGATGTGGTTGTCATCAGATACGAGGGACCAAAGGGCGGCCCTGGAATGAGAGAGATGCTTAACCCTACATCAGCTATTGCCGGAATGGGACTTGGAAGCTCTGTAGCACTCATCACAGACGGACGTTTTTCAGGAGCTTCAAGAGGAGCTTCAATAGGTCATGTTTCACCTGAGGCCGCAGTAGGCGGACCGATTGCCCTGGTTGAAGAGGGAGATATCATAAAGATTGATATTCCAAACATGAAGCTTGAGCTCGATGTGTCAGACGAGGTGCTTGCTGAGCGTAAGGCAAAGTGGCAGCCAAGGGAGCCGAAGGTTACAACAGGCTATTTGAAGAGATACGCAGCGCTTGTTACATCAGGAAACAGAGGAGCCATCCTTGCACTTCCGGGCGAGCAGAACGCGTAGTATAAATTTTGATAGAAAATTCAGTACGAATAAGGCTTTTACCTATTATCGTAAAGGATTCGTATAAGAAAAAGAGGAATACAAGATGCAGTTAACAGGATCACAGGTTATTATAGAATGCTTAAAAGAACAGGGTGTTGACACAGTATTCGGTTATCCGGGAGGAGCCATCCTTAATGTCTATGACGAGCTCTACAAGCATCCGGAGATTAAGCATGTGCTGACCTCACATGAGCAGGGAGCAAGCCATGCGGCCGACGGCTATGCGAGAAGCACCGGAAAAGTTGGCGTCTGTCTGGCTACAAGCGGACCGGGGGCAACAAATCTGGTCACAGGAATTTCGACAGCATACATGGATTCGATTCCAATCGTCGCAATCACATGTAATGTCGGAGTCTCGTTACTTGGAAAGGACAGCTTTCAGGAGATAGATATTGCCGGAATTACAACGCCTGTAACCAAATACAGCTTTATTGTAAAGGATATAGAGAAGCTTGCAGATACAATACGCAGAGCTTTCAATATAGCAAGAAAAGGCAGACCGGGTCCTGTACTTGTGGATATTCCAAAGAATGTTACGGCAGATCTGGTAGAGTACACCAAACAGGAAATCAAGCTTCCTGAGCGTGTGACAGAAACTATTACAGACAGTGACATTGATAATGCAATTGAACTCATAAAAGCATCCAAAAAGCCATATATATTTGTAGGAGGCGGAGTGGTTCTCTCCGGAGCAAGCAAAGAGCTTAAGGAATTTGTGGACAAGGTGAATGCACCTGTTTGCGATACGCTCATGGGCAAGGGTGCATATGATGGCACAAGTGATAACTACACAGGCATGCTTGGTATGCATGGCACAAAGACCTCAAACCTTGGAGTTTCGGAGTGCGACCTTTTGATTGCGATTGGTACACGTTTTTCGGACAGAGTGCTTGGCAATCCTAAAAAGTTTGCAGACCAGGCTAAGATATTACAGTTTGATGTAGACGCAGCAGAGATTAATAAAAATATCCGTGTTACATCGAGTGTTATAGGCGATGTGAAGGAAATACTTACACGCATCAACAAAAAGCTCACACAGCTTGACCACAATTCATGGGTTGAGCATGTGCTTGCATATGCAAAGACTTTTCCTCTTACATATCACAAAGAGGGACTTAGCGGACCATTTGTTATTGAAAAAATCTATGAAATGACAAAAGGAAATGCTATAATGGTTACTGAGGTCGGCCAGCATCAGATGTGGGCAGCCCAGTATTACAAATACAGCAAGCCAAGAACACTTCTTACATCAGGAGGTCTTGGTACCATGGGATACGGTCTCGGTGCTGCAATCGGTGCCCAGACAGCTAATCCAGACAGGACTGTAGTCAATATTGCAGGTGACGGATGCTTCAGAATGAACATGAACGAGCTTGCAACAGCTTCAAGAGAAAAGCTTCCTCTTATCGAGGTTATAATAAACAACCATGTACTTGGAATGGTACGCCAGTGGCAGACTCTTTTTTACGAGAAGCATTACTCGGCAACCGTACTCGATGATGGGGTGGATTATGTAAAGCTTTCAGAGGCAATGGGAGCCACCGCACGACGTGTTAAGACCCAGGAAGAATTTGAAAAAGCATTTGCAGATGCCTTAAAGAGCAAGACACCGTTTGTCATCGATTGTATCATTGATTCAGATGACAAGGTATGGCCTATGGTTGCACCGGGCAAGCCTATCAACGAGTCTTTCGATGAAGAGGACTACAATGCGACACAAGGAGGAAATTAGAGTGAGTAGAGTTTACAATTTTTCAGCAGGACCTGCAGTTTTACCTGAGGAGGTATTGCAGGAAGCAGCAGCAGAGATGATGGATTATAAGGGAAGCGGAATGTCGGTTATGGAGATGAGCCACAGATCTAAATGGTTTGATGACATCATCAAGGATGCCGAGAAAGATCTCCGCGAGCTTATGAATATACCTGACAATTACAAGGTACTTTTCCTTCAGGGTGGTGCTTCACAGTTCTTCGCTGAGGTACCGATGAACCTTATGAAAAATAAAAAAGCAGGATACATTATTACAGGTCAGTGGGCTAAAAAGGCGTTTGCCGAGGCTAAGATTTACGGAGACGCCGTAGAGCTTGCTTCGTCTGCAGATGAGACCTTCTCATACATACCTGACTGCTCAGATTTACCAATCACAGATGATATGGATTATGTATACATCTGCGAGAACAATACTATCTACGGAACAAAGTACAAGAAGCTTCCAAACACAAAGGGTAAGAACCTTGTAGCTGATGTATCTTCATGCTTCTTATCAGAGCCTGTAGATGTATCAAAATATGCTGTTATCTATGGCGGAGTACAGAAGAATGTAGGACCTGCCGGAGTAGTTATAGCAATTATCAGAGAGGACCTTATCACAGATGATTGTCTACCGGGCACACCAACCATGCTCAAGTGGAAGACTCAGGCCGATAATGATTCTCTTTACAATACACCACCATGCTACGGCATCTATATCTGTGGCAAGGTATTCAAATGGCTCAAGAAGATGGGCGGTCTTTCAGTTATGAAGGAGAGAAATGAGGAGAAGGCCAAGATTCTCTACGATTTCCTTGATCAGAGCAAGCTCTTTAAGGGAACAGTAAGAAAAGAGGACAGATCACTCATGAATGTTCCGTTTGTAACAGGAGATGCAGAGCTTGATGCCAAGTTTGTAAAGGAGGCAACTGCAGCCGGATTTGTAAACCTTAAAGGACACCGTACAGTTGGCGGAATGAGAGCATCTATCTACAATGCTATGCCAAAAGAGGGCGTTGAGAAGCTTGTAGAGTTTATGAAGAAGTTTGAGGAGGAGAATGCATAATGTTCAATTACACATGCTTAAACCCAATCGCAGGAGTAGGCCTTGACCTGTTCTCTGACGATTATAAAAAGGTTGATGATATTAAGGATGCAGATGCAGCACTTGTAAGAAGTGCCGCTATGCATGACATGGAGCTTGGTGACAAGGTGCTTGCTGTGGCAAGAGCTGGAGCAGGAGTAAACAATATTCCGCTTGACAAGTGTGCCGAGCAGGGAATCGTTGTATTCAACACACCGGGAGCCAATGCAAACGGTGTTAAGGAGCTTGTGTTTGCCGGAATGCTTTATGCATCAAGAGATATCGTTGGAGGTATCGACTGGTGTCTTGCAAACCAGAACGATGAGAATATTGCAAAGACAGCCGAGAAGCAGAAAAAGAACTTTGCAGGAACAGAGATTTCAGGCAAGAAGCTCGGTGTTATCGGACTTGGAGCCATCGGTGTACTTGTTGCAAATGCTGCAGTACATATGGGCATGGATGTTTACGGATATGATCCATACATCTCAGTAAATGCCGCATGGAACCTTTCAAGAAGCGTTAAGCATATCAGCAATGTTGAGGACATCTACAAGAACTGTGATTTCATCACAATCCATGTACCTCTTCTTGATTCAACAAAGAAGATGATAAACGCTGATGCTATTGCAATGATGAAGCCAACCGCTATCGTATTAAACTTTGCCAGAGATCTTCTTGTTGACGAAGAGGCTATGGTAGATGCACTTGCCAAGGGAAAGGTTAAGAAGTACGTTTCAGATTTCCCTAACAACACAACTGTTGGAGCAAAGGGCTGCATCGTAACACCTCATCTTGGAGCATCTACAGCAGAGTCAGAGGACAATTGTGCAGTTATGGCTGTCAAGGAGCTGAGAGATTACTTAGAGAATGGTAATATCGTTCATTCAGTAAACTTCCCTGACTGCAGCATGGGTGCATGCACAGCTTCAGGCAGAGTCGGAATCCTTCACAAGAATGTTAAGGGTATGATTGGACAGATTACAACAGCTCTTGCAGAGGCTGATATCAATGTATCTGATCTGACAAACAAGGGCAAGGGTGACTATGCATATTCACTTCTTGATCTTGATTCAGCTATTGATGCTTCTACCGTTGAGAAGCTTTCTGCCATTGACGGAGTGCTCAGAGTGAGAGTTATTAAATAGTGAATTAATATTTGATTTAAATACTGATCCCCCATATTTTATATGGGGGATTTAGTGGGTTATAAGGAAATAACAAATATAGAAAATATATAAGAGATATATAGGAGATTATATGATCAGACAAATTCTTGGTGAAGTATCAGTGCCGGTTGCAAATACCGAGGTACAGCAGGTTATTGAAAACCCGGGCATTGTAAAGACGTATCTGGAGAAATATATGCCATCGCTTATCAGCTTTCTCGTGCAGCTTGTTGTTGCGATTGTGATACTGCTTATTGGTATTAAGGTGATTAAATCAGTTGTGAAAATAATTAAAAAAGGATTTGATAAAAGCAGAATGGACGCTGCAGTGGCATCATTTCTTGCAAATCTGATTAAATACTTTTTGTATTTTATTCTTGTCATGGCGCTGCTTTCGGGCTTTGGAGTGGCGACCGGCTCTGTTATAGCGGTTCTTGGCTCTGCCGGACTTACTGTAGGTATGGCATTGCAGGGCAGCCTGTCGAATTTCGCAGGAGGCGTGCTTATTCTTTTGATGAAGCCGTTTGGCGTGGGCGATTACATAGTTGATGGTTCAAGTGGTACAGAGGGCACTGTAAAGGATATAAATCTGTTTTATACAAGGCTTTTGACAATAGATAACAAGATGGTTATGATACCAAACGGAAAGCTTGCTGATTCGTGTATCACAAATGTATCTATGATGGATAAGAGGATGCTTGATTTGAGAGTAACAGTATCCTACAGCACGGATTTAGCATTTGCAAAGAGTGTGCTGGAATCTGTTGTCACATCAGCAGATACGATGCTTCACGATGAGCCGAGCAATGTGTTTGTGAGTGAGCTGCAGGATTCGGCAATAGAGCTTGGTGCGAGAATCTGGGTGAAGAACGAGGATTACTGGAACACAAAATGGCAGCTTACAGAAGAAATTAAAACAGCATTTGATAAAAATAACATCGAAATTCCGTTTCCACAGATGGATGTTAATATTCAGAAGAGGAGCATAGACTCTGACTTTTAAAGCCGAATGTTGCAGAATATTACTTTAACAGATTTTTTGGGGTAATATACTTATAATTTAACTATAATATGTAAAAATGTGGTATACTATCATCATCGCATTTTAGGAGGAATAATTGATGACAATTCACGATTTGGCTGAATACGAGATTTTAGATGAGCACAGAGTGGAGGATGTCCAGTCGGATGGATTCATTCTGAGACACAAAAAAAGTGGTGCAAGGATTGCCATTTTATCAAATAATGATGATAACAAGGTCTTTTATATAGGCTTCAGAACTCCGCCGGAGGATGAGACGGGTGTACCGCATATTATTGAGCATACCACACTCTGTGGTTCAAAGAAGTTCCCTGTAAAGGATCCCTTCATCGAGCTGGCAAAGGGCTCGCTCAATACATTTTTAAATGCTATGACATACCCAGACAAGACAGTTTATCCTATCGCAAGCTGCAACGACCAGGATTTTAAGAATCTCATGGATGTGTATCTGGATGCAGTGTTTAATCCGAATATCACAAAGTACGAGGAAATATTCAAGCAGGAGGGCTGGCACTACGAGCTTACAGGCAAGGATGATGAGCTTAAGATAAACGGAGTGGTGTACAATGAGATGAAGGGAGCATACTCATCGCCGGATGAGGTGCTTTCAAGCCAGATTTACCGCTCGCTTTTCCCTGACAATACCTACAGCAAGGATTCAGGCGGCAATCCGGAGTATATTCCTAAGCTTACGTATGAAGCCTATCTGGACTTCTATCACAAGTATTATCATCCATCCAATTCATACATTTATCTGTATGGTGATATGGATGTTGTCGAGAGACTTGAGTGGCTTGATAAGGAATATCTGAGCCTGTATGATTATAAAAAAGTTAATTCAGAAATTAATAAACAGCCTGCATTTGATGAAATAAAGAATGTTGAGGCGCAGTATTCAATTACCATGGATGATTCACAGGAGAATAAGACTTATCTATCTTATAACCGTGTGGTAGGGGATACGCTTGATGAGATGCTCTATCAGGCATTTGATGTGCTTGACTATGCACTTGTCAGCTCACCGGGAGCACCGGTTAAGCAGGCATTGATAGATGCGGGAATCGGTGATGATGTGTATGGCTCATATGATGCGGGCATTCTGCAGCCGATATTCTCGTTTGTGGCAAAGAATGCCAATGCATCTCAGGCAGATGAGTTTGAAAGTATTATAGAAAACACTCTTAAAGAAGTTGTTAAAACAGGAATTAATAAAGAAGCATTGCTTGCGGGAATCAACAGCAGCGAGTTCAAATTCAGGGAGGCTGACTTCGGACAGTTTCCTAAGGGACTTCTTTTTGGATTAAACTGTTTAGACAGCTGGCTGTTTGATGATATGAAGCCTTTTATACATCTGGAGTGTCTTGGTACCTTTGCTAAGCTTCGAAAGGCTGTAGATACTGATTATTTTGAAAAACTTATACAGGAGTATCTGCTCGACAATACCCATGGTTCATCTGTCACAGTAAAGCCGAAGCGTGGACTTGGCAATGAGAGGGAGGAGGCTTTGGCAAAGGAGCTTTCCGATTACAAGGCATCTCTTTCAGATGAAGAGATTAAAAAGCTGATTGAGGATACAGAGCATTTAAAGAAATACCAGGAGGAGCCTTCGTCGGATGAGGATCTGCGCAAGCTTCCAATGCTTACAAGAGCAGATATGAAAAAGAATGCTATGCCTTTTTCAAACATTGAGGATGAACTTTTGGATGTAAAGGTTGTGCGTCATGACATAGAGTCAAACGGCATTGATTATATATCATTTTTATTTGATGCAGGTGATTTTGCCCAGAGTGAGCTTGGCTATCTTGGCTTCTTCACAAACGCACTCGGGCTGGTGAGCACCGAAAAGTACAGCTATACCGATTTAGCCAATGCCACCAACATATATACCGGCGGAATCAGCACAGGTACTGCAAGTCACCCGGATATTAAGGATAGAAATAATTTCGTGTTTAAGTTAGAGGTGAAGCTTAAGGTGTTGGAGAAAAACCTCGACAAGGCACTTGAGCTTATGGAGCAGATGCTTCTTTCATCGGATTTTACAGATACAAAGAGACTGGGTGAGCTTGTAGCGCAGATTAAGGCAAGGCTTCAGGCTAACCTTAGCAGTTCCGGTCATCTGGTTGCAGCTATGCGAAGCATGTCGAGCTTCTCGCGCTATGCGCTTTATCAGGACGAGCTAAAGGGAATTGCTTTTTACCGCTCTATATGCCACATAGAAAAGGAACTTTCAGAGTCACCAAAGAGTGTGTCAGATAAGCTTGCTGCAATAGCCAAAAAACTGTTTGCAAGAAACAGAATGCTTATCAGCTTTACCGGAAATAACGAGGCTTACGGCAATGCAAAGCCTTCGTTGGAAAAAGTTATAGCTGGATTTGATAAAATGAGTGCTATAGGCAATCAGGCAGAGGTTCATTTTAATACAGCAAAGGAAGCATTTATCGATGCATCCCAGATACAGTATGTGGCAAAAACAGGTGATTTCATCTGCGATGGCTATGAATACACCGGAGCACTGAGACTGCTGCGTATCATCTTAAGCTATGATTATCTCTGGATAAATGTCAGGGTAAAGGGTGGTGCTTACGGCTGTATGAATACATTCCTTAGAAGCGGAGAGAGCTACTTTGTCTCATATAGAGACCCTAACCTTTCAGACACACTTGATGTCTATGACAGGATACCTGAGTATATAAAGAGCTTTTCACCTGACGAGAGGGATATGACCAAGTATATTATCGGTACCTTCAGTGCACTTGATACGCCTATGAATCCGGAAGCAAAGGGTAGCAGATCACTGTCGGCATATCTCGAGGGTATTACTTATGAGCAGATTCAAAAGGAGAGAAATGAGATACTAAATGCACAGCCAGAGGATATCAGAAGGCTTGCAGACCTTGTAGAGGCAGTGCTTAAGAAGGACAGTATATGTGTCATCGGCAATGAAAATATGATTAAAGAGTCGGCAAGACTCTTTGAGAATGTTGAAAAGCTTATATAAATACAGATTCACATAGGAGGAAAAATGATACAGAATTTCAAATCGGGTTTTGTTACAATAATCGGTAGACCAAACGTGGGCAAGTCAACACTGATGAACAGGCTTATCGGTCAGAAAATTGCCATCACCTCAAACAAGCCTCAGACCACAAGAAACCGCATCCAGACAGTATACACGGATATGGAAAAGGGACAGATAGTGTTCCTTGATACTCCGGGCATACACAAGGCAAAAAACAAGCTGGGCGAGTATATGGTCAATGTGGCGGAAAAGACATTAAATGAGGTGGATGTTGTGCTGTGGCTTGTGGAACCGACCAACTTTATCGGGGCGGGAGAGCAGCATATTATAGAGCAGCTTAAAAAGGTTAATACACCTGTTATATTGATTATCAACAAGGTAGATACAGTGGAAAAGGAAAAGGTGCTTGAGTATATAGACACCTACCGCAAGGTATACGACTTTGCAGAGATTATTCCTACGTCAGCCTTAAGAGGGCAGAATACGGATGATGTTATTAATTCTATATTTAAGTATTTGCCTTATGGCCCGCAGTTCTATGATGAGGACACCATCACAGATCAGCCGGAGCGTGCAATCTGTGCTGAGATTATCAGGGAAAAGGCGCTCCATGCTCTAAATGACGAGGTGCCGCATGGCATTGCAGTAGGAATTGACCGAATGAAGACAAGAAAGACAAAGAGTGGTTCTATTATAGATATGGATGCCACAATTGTATGCGAGAGAGACTCCCATAAGGGAATCATTATAGGAAAGCAGGGCAGCATGCTCAAAAAAATCGGCACCAATGCGCGCTATGAGATGGAACGACTGCTTGACTGTAAGGTGAATCTGAAGCTATGGGTCAAGGTAAAGAAGGATTGGAGAGACAGCGATTTCCTCATCAAGAACTTTGGATACAAAGAGGAAGAATAGTATTTTGAAAGTAAGATTAAGATGTCACAGAGTGTAGTGTTGACCGGTATGGTGCTTTCAGCCATGCCGGTAGGGGATTTTGACAAAAGAATAACGATTCTCACAAAGGAACGAGGGAAAATCACAGCCTTTGCAAGGGGCGCAAGACGTCCAAACAGCCAGCTTATGGCAGGAAGCAATCCATTTTCGTTCGGTGAGTTTGAGCTGTTTGAGGGTAAAAGCGCATATTCTCTTTCAAAGGTCACAATCAGCAACTATTTCAGAGAGCTGACACAGGATTTGGAAGCAGTATACACCGGGTTTTACTTTCTGGAGTTCTGCGGATACTTTTGTCAGGAGAACAATGACGAGAAGGATATGTTAAAGCTTCTTTATCAATCACTCAGGGCTCTTGAATCACCGGCATATAAAAATGAGCTCGTCAGGGCTGTTTTTGAGCTTAAGGCTATTACGATAAATGGCGAGGGTCCATCGTTGTTTTCGTGTATACACTGTCATTCAAGGGAAGGACTTAATGTCTTTTCGGCAAGGCGCGGAGGGGTGTTTTGTGACAACTGTGGCACGCAGGTGCAGGGCAGGCATATACTAAGCGATACACTCTATACCATGCAGTATATTGTTTCAGCTGATATCACAAAGCTGTACACATTTGCAGTGTCAGACGATGTGCTTGAGGAGCTGAGAAGCATAATGAAGGAATATCTTTCAATCTATGTGCATCATGATTTTAAATCAGCAGCTTTTCTGTGATAAATTAAAGCATGAAATTAAATCATGAAATAATTAATAGATACTATGCATGTCGTTGCCCTTTAAAATATGATACTTGAAATCATATATACAAAAGGGTATAATATCATAGATTATATTTTAGGAGGCAGCTATGAATAAAAAGCTATCAATGCTGTTGCCTGTTATTGCGACATGCGGTTTGCTTGCCGGGTGCGGTACGGATTATTATACCAAGGACAGCACTGTGTTTGTTGCAAAAAACGGCAGTGTGGTATCTACAGATGTCGAGGACTTTGATACAGCTGCATACAGGCAGGATGACTTACAAAGCTATGTGGACAAGTCAATAGACGATTACAATAAGAAGAATGACGGTTCGGTCAAGCTCAAAAAGCTGACTGTCGAGAAAAAGAAGGCATCTCTTACCATGAGCTATGCGTCAACCGATGAATACTCTGATTTCAATGGGACAAAGCTTTTTTCAGGGACGATTGCGGAGGCTTTGGCAGCCGGATATGATTTCAAGACCGATTTCGCAGCGATAGATGATGGCAAGGCAAAGAAATGTGAGTCATCTGAGTTTCTGGATGAAAACGGCTACAAGGTCGTTGTTTACGAAGGCAGCTCAAATTTGCACGTGAAAGGAAAAATATTATATGCATCTGTCGACAAAGTAAAGCTTGTAGATGACAAAACAGTTGCGATTGGTGACAAGTACAGCCTGCTTGCATCACAAACCACAGGGACAGAGAGCACAGAAGCAGTAAAAGCCGATGCGACGGAAGAAACGGAAAACGGAGCGGATGGTAGTGTCAGTGATGATGATATATTAAACTCGGTCAAGCAAGACAACGATGTCACATTTGACTTTGACAGTGAGGAGGACAATTCGGCGCCGGTGTCATATATCACATATGTTATATATAAGTAGATTAAGGCGTGAATTGTTATTTAATTATAATTAAGAATACAAGTAACTATTCAGTACATCTGATTCTAATGCGCCTGCGGCTCGCAGCTGTGAAGGTACTGAACAGTTACGAATACAAATAAATCATAAGTAAGATAGAGAGGAAACAAGAATTATGGAAAAGACCATGGACAAAATCGTACAGGTAGCAAAAGCAAGAGGATTTGTATATCCGGGCTCAGAAATTTACGGAGGTCTTGCAAATACATGGGATTATGGAAACCTGGGCGTAGAGCTTAAAAACAACGTTAAAAGAGCATGGTGGAAGAAATTTATCCAGGAGAATCCTTATAATGTAGGTGTGGACTGTGCCATTCTCATGAATCCTCAGACATGGGTTGCATCAGGACATCTCGGCGGCTTCTCAGATCCGCTTATGGATTGTAAGGAATGCCACGAGCGATTCAGAGCCGACAAAATCATCGAGGATTTTGCGCAGGACAATGGTATTGAGCTTGAGACATCAGTTGATGGCTGGACAAACGAGCAGATGGTAGATTTCATCAAGGAGCACAATGTTCCATGTCCATCATGCGGTAAGCACAATTTCACAGATATCAGACAGTTCAACCTCATGTTCAAGACCTTCCAGGGGGTTACAGAGGATGCTAAGAATACAGTATATCTTCGTCCTGAGACAGCACAGGGTATCTTTGTAAACTTTAAAAATGTACAGCGTACATCCCGTAAAAAGATTCCGTTCGGTATCGGACAGGTTGGTAAGTCATTCCGTAACGAGATTACACCTGGTAACTTCACCTTCAGAACACGTGAGTTCGAGCAGATGGAGCTTGAGTTCTTCTGCGAGCCTGGAACAGATCTTGAGTGGTTTAAGTACTGGAGAGGCTTCTGCCGTGACTGGCTCATTTCCCTTGGAATCAAGGAGGATGAGATGAGACTGCGTGATCATGATCCTGCTGAGTTAGCCTTCTATTCAAAGGGAACTACAGATATCGAGTTCTTATTCCCATTCGGATGGGGCGAGCTTTGGGGCATTGCGGATCGTACAGATTATGACCTCGGACGTCATCAGGAAGTTTCAGGACAGGATCTTACATACTTCGATGACCAGAAGAATGAGAAATATCTGCCATACGTTATCGAGCCATCACTCGGTGCAGACCGTGTAGTACTTGCCTTCCTTTGCGCAGCTTATGATGAGGAGGATATCGGTACACCGGAGAAGCCGGATGTCAGAACAGTATTCCATTTCCATCCAGCACTTGCACCTGTAAAGATTGGAGTGCTTCCGCTGTCAAAGAAGCTCAATGAGAGTGCTGAAAAGGTATTTGCACAGCTTTCAAAGACATACAACTGTGAGTATGACGACAGAGGAACAATCGGAAAGAGATATCGTCGTCAGGATGAAATCGGAACACCATTCTGCGTGACATATGATTTCGACTCAGAGGAAGACCATTGCGTGACAGTACGTGACCGTGACACAATGGAGCAGGAGCGTATCGCAATTGATGAGCTTGATGCTTATTTTGCAAAGAAATTTGAGTTTTAGAGTTAAAAATAAAAAAAATTAAGCAGAAGTGAACTACTGGAAATGCTTTTAGGTGGAGCCAATGGAGCAGGAGCAGTTATGTCTGTCCGTGTTCAAAAAATAGTATGAAACATAAGGGAAAAGATAATAAAAATTAGTTGATATTTGCTGAAATTATGGTATTATTAATGTGTGCACTTACATGAGTGCACACATTAATCAAGTATATGGATGGTTTTTTACCATACCAGAAATAAAATTTAGGAGGAATTGCAAAATGGCAAACAAGTGGGTATATACCTTCAAAGAGGGTAACATGACCATGCGTAATCTTCTCGGTGGTAAGGGTGCTAACCTCGCTGAGATGACAGAGATTGGACTTCCTGTACCACAGGGCTTCACAATCACTACTGAGGCTTGTACACAGTACTACGAGGATGGACGTAAGATCAATGATGAGATTATGGCTCAGACTATGGAAGGTGTAAAATGGATGGAAGAGGTTAACGGAAAGAAATTCGGTGACCTTAAGAATCCTCTTCTCGTATCTGTTCGTTCAGGTGCCAGAGCTTCAATGCCAGGTATGATGGATACAATCCTTAACCTTGGTCTTAATGATGATGTTGTTGCAGCTATGATCGCTGGTAACCCAGATCCAGCATTCGAGCGTTTCGTATATGATTCATACAGACGTTTCATCCAGATGTTCTCAGACGTTGTTATGGAAGTAGGAAAGAAATACTTCGAGCAGCTCATCGACAAGATGAAAGAGGACAGAGGTGTTAAATTTGACGTAGACCTTACAGCAGCTGACCTTAAAGAGTTAGCAGAGCAGTTCAAGGCTGAGTACAAGAATCAGTTAGGAACAGACTTCCCTTCAGATCCTGTAGAGCAGTTAAAGCTTGCTATCGAGGCTGTATTCCGTTCATGGGACAACCCACGTGCAAATGTTTATAGAAGAGATAACGATATCCCTTATTCATGGGGAACAGCTGTTAACGTAATGCCTATGGTATTCGGTAACTTAAATAACGAGTCAGGTACAGGTGTTGCATTCACACGTGATCCTGCAACTGGTGAGAACAAGCTTATGGGTGAGTTCCTTATCAATGCACAGGGTGAGGACGTTGTTGCCGGTGTTCGTACTCCAATGCCAATCGCTCAGATGGAGCAGGAGTTCCCAGAGGCATACGCTGATTTCCTTAATGTTTGTGAGACTCTTGAGAATCACTACCATGATATGCAGGATATGGAGTTCACAGTTGAGAACAAGAAGCTCTATATGCTTCAGTGCCGTAATGGTAAGAGAACAGCTCCAGCTGCTCTTAAGATCGCTTGCGATTTAGTAGATGAGGGACATAAGACACCAGCTGAGGCTGTTGCAATGATCGACCCTCGTAACCTTGATACATTATTACATCCACAGTTCGATGCTGCTGCACTTAAGGCTGCAACTCCACTTGGAAAGGGTCTTGGAGCATCTCCGGGAGCTGCTTGTGGTAAGGTTGTATTCACAGCTGACGATGCTGAGGCATGGGCTGAAAGAGGAGAGAAAGTCGTACTTGTACGTCTTGAGACATCTCCAGAGGACATCACAGGAATGAAGGCTGCTCAGGGTATCCTTACAGTTCGTGGTGGTATGACATCTCACGCAGCCGTAGTTGCACGTGGTATGGGAACATGCTGTGTATCTGGTTGTGGTGATATCAATATGGACGAGGAGAACAAGAAGTTCACACTTGCAGGACAGACATTCACAGAGGGATCTGAGATTTCTATCGATGGTACAACAGGTAACATCTACGCTGGAATCATCCCAACAGTTGATGCTTCAATCGCCGGTGAGTTCGGACGTGTTATGGCATGGGCTGATGAGTTCAGAAGACTTAAGGTTCGTACAAATGCAGATACTCCTGCAGATGCTAAGAAGGCTCGTGAGCTTGGTGCAGAGGGAATCGGACTTTGCCGTACAGAGCATATGTTCTTCGATCCAGAGAGAATCGCTGCATTCCGTGAGATGATCTGCTCTGATACAGTAGAGGAGAGAGAGACAGCTCTTAACAAGATTCTTCCATATCAGCAGGGAGATTTCGAGAAATTATATGAGGCTCTTGAGGGATGCCCAGTAACAATTCGTTTCCTTGATCCACCTCTTCATGAGTTCGTTCCTACAGAGGAGGCTGACATCGAGAAGCTTGCAAAGGCTAAGAATAAGTCAGTAGAGGAAATCAAAGCTATCTGTGAGTCACTCCATGAGTTCAACCCAATGATGGGTCATAGAGGATGCCGTCTTGCAGTTACATATCCTGAGATTGCTAAGATGCAGACAAAGGCTGTTATCCGTGCAGCTATCAATGTAAAGAAAGCTCATCCAGACTGGGATATCGAGCCTGAGATCATGATCCCATTAGTATGTGAGATCAAAGAGCTTAAGTTCGTTAAGAAGATTGTAGTTGAGACAGCTGACGCTGAGATTTCTGCTGCAAATGCTGACATCAAGTACCATGTTGGTACAATGATCGAGATCCCAAGAGCTGCTCTTACAGCTGATGAGATCGCTACAGAGGCTGATTTCTTCTGTTTCGGTACAAACGACCTTACACAGATGACATTCGGATTCTCTCGTGATGATGCAGGTAAGTTCCTTAACGCTTACTATGACAACAAGATTTTCGAGAACGATCCATTTGCTAAGCTTGACCAGACAGGTGTTGGTAAATTAATGGAGACAGCTATTAAGCTTGGAAAGCCAGTTAATCCTAACCTTCACGTTGGTATCTGTGGAGAGCACGGTGGAGATCCTTCATCAGTTGAGTTCTGCCACAAGATTGGACTTGACTATGTTTCATGTTCACCATTCCGTGTACCAATCGCTCGTCTTGCTGCAGCACAGGCTGCTATCGCAGAGCAGGCAAAATAGACAAAGGTTCTAATTTAAAAGTCTATATATAAGATTTTGCAAGGGAAAGTATTAAATACTTTCCCTTGTATTATGTTTGGGAATAAATCCAAAAGCGTGGATTTATTCCCTTTTTTTCATACAATAAAAAAGATTATTATATGACATATCAGCCTACCGGAATAAAGGACTGGTCTATAGTAGGTATCGTTGAAGGAAAAGCTCAATGTCATGGCAGTATCTCATGAAAAGAAAATCTCTGTATAGCTCTGTGTACTATCATAGTACTATAATTACAAGGCATACTTAAGAATTTGAATGTATTTTGAATGTATAATTATGGTATTGTTTCTAAGTCTAAACTTTAATTGTTTTTTGCCTGTCAATCCGCTATACTAAAATTAACTATATACTTACAGGAGGGCTTAAAGCATGAACATACTTCTGATTAACGGAAGTCCAAAAGGCAAACGAAGCAATTCGTTAAGGCTTGCAAACAGCTTTATAGAAGGCTTCAAAGAAGGATATAAGAGAAAAAATGAAGCTATATCCATTGATGAAATGCATGTAGCCTCAATGCATGTAGGAGCGTGTAAGGGCTGTTTTGCATGCTGGCAGAAGACACCGGGGGTGTGCTGCATAAATGACGATATGCAGGCTGTTATTGGGAAAATGCTTGAAGCAGATATTGTTGTGTGGTCGTTTCCTCTGTACTATTTTAGTGTGCCGGGAATACTAAAGAACGTGATTGACAGGCAGCTTCCCATGAGCCTGCCGTTTATGAGTACAAAGGATGACGGATACGGAAGCGGCAGCCATGATTGCAGATATGACATGGAAGACAAAAGGCATGTGCTAATCTCTACCTGTGGCTTTTATTCTGCAGAGGGAAATTATGACAGTGTACTTCGGATGTTTGACCATTTCCTTGGAAAAGGGCATTATACAACCATATTTTGTGGTCAGGGTGAGTTGTTTCGTGTAAAAGAGCTGTCAAAGAGGATTGACGAATATCTGGCTACGGTAAAAAGTGCCGGGGCAGAATATGCCATCACAGGAAAAATATCTGAAAAAACAGAAGCGGCGCTCCATACTCTTTTATATCCAAGGGAGGTATTTGAAAATATGGCGGATGCCAGCTGGGGAATCAGCAGGACAACAGGACAAAAGGAAGCGGATGACCTTGTTTTCACCAGACAGATGGCTGCATTATACAATAAGGATACCTATGACGGAAAGGAACGCGTGCTTGAGATATGCTATACCGATTTGAAGCATACATACCAAATAAAGCTTGATGATAAAGGTAGTGAGGTGCTTACTGACCAAAGCCTTGCCGCGACTACACACATAGATACGCCTTTTACGGTATGGTCGGCTATTTCCCGAGGCGAGATAGGTGGCGCAGAGGCATTGGGAAAGCAGATGTATACGGTGACAGGTGATTTTTCCTTGATGGTAAACTGGGATAAATTTTTTGGAAGTACATCGGCAGTCAAAGAGACAGAAAAAACATCACAAGGTGTGGAGGTGCAGAAAAATCCATCCATGATGACAATGCTCATACCATGGATTACGTTTTGGATAGCAGTTTCTGTCAATACTGAAAAGGGTTCTGTGATTGCTCTTTTGGTGGCATCCGCTATACCTTTTATTATGAGAAAACATAAATTTGTAATATGGGATCAGCTCTCAATTGTTGCTGTTGCTACACTTTCTGCGATTGCAAGCCTGACAGGAGCAGGTGACATATCAACAGATATCGGATATCTGGTGTTTGGGCTGTTCTGGCTGGTTTCATGCCTGACAAAGGAGCCTTTATGCGCAACATATATGAAATACAATTATGGCGGTGAAGCCGCACATAAAAATCCTCTCTTTATGAAGACGAATTATATACTTGCGGCGGCATGGGGAGTATTATACGTGTTGACAGCAGTGTGGACATTTCTGCTGAAAAAGGCAGGTGTTGGAGCTACACTTATTGTCGTAAACAATTTGATGCCTGTATTGATGGGCATATTTACCGGATGGTTTGAAAAATGGTATCCTGCAAGGCTCGCAAGAGGCTCAAAAAAGCAGTAATTCGTAAGATTTTTTTAATGTTTTATGTATTCTATTTACTTTAGGTGGATAGAAGAGTACTCTTTAGAAAACGTACTCATAGTAGTGCTTATAAATAAAGAAAGAGGTATATCATAATGAAGAAAAAACTGATTACAATTGTAATAGGAGCTATGCTTTGCGCCGGCTTGTTTGCAGGCTGCGGACAGAGCGATACAAAGCAGGATAAGGCAGCAGGTACCGAAAGTGCAAAGCAGGCTGATACCAAGGATGAAGGTGAAAAGGGCTCACAGGAAGAGAAGGAGCTTACAGGAACAATCGATGACATAAAGGACTTCATGTTTGTAGTGACTGATGATAAGGATACACCATACAGCTTTACCTTCGATGAGAAGCCTGACGGACTCGAGGGTGTTGCAAGTGGAGATAAGGTGAATGTTAAGTATACAGGTACTATTTCAGAGGTGGATCCGTTTGAGGGGAAGATAATATCTGTTGAGAAGGCAGAATAAGGACAATAAGCAGGGAAGGATAGGAGCTTTGTGAAAGGGCAAAAGGCATATGGAGTTTTAGTTTATTTATTTTTTCTGTTTCTGATATGCACCTCAGGTATGGCAACATTGTCATAGCTGATAGGTGCATTTTCTTTATCAGCGTCCTCGTGGCTTTCGGTGCTTTTTACGTGCACCTCAGGTATTGCCACGTTGTCAAAAGTTAAATCGTAATTATGTTTTTCTTTTTCGTCTCTGTTTTTAAATATTTTTTTCAGTTTTTCAAACATATTTTTCTCCGGTTGTTTTACAGTAGGTTTATAAAGAATGTGATTACAAGGCTGTTCAAAAAGTCGGCAAACAGGCTTCCTACGAGCGGTATGAGCAGATATGCCTTGATGGATGGCACATATTGGTCGCAGACAGCCTGCATATTTGCCATGGCGTTTGGTGTGGCTCCGGTTCCGAAGCCGCAGGTGCCTGATACAAGTATGGCTGCATCGTAGTCGCGCCCCATGATGTTGAACTCGATAACATACGTGAATATGATTATGAGAAGCACCTGTGCTGCAAGCAGTATGACGAGTGGGAGAGCGAGTGATGCAAGCTCCCAGAGCCTTAGTGTGATCATTGCCATGCCTAGGAATAGAGAGAGGCTTATACCTCCCAGGTCATTTATCTCTCCCATATGGATAGTGGCGATTCCTGTGTACTCACATATGTTTCGCATGAGTGCGGCTGCGAGCATCGCTCCTATATATATTGGGAAGGTGAGCCCAGTCTTTGTGAGAAGCATTGTAAAGATGGTTCCGACACCTATTGCCAGGATAAGCTGGAATACGGAATCAGCGTACATATTTGTGTGGCGCTCATGCTTTTTCTCATCCTCCACCAGCAGGCTGTCGTCCTCGTTTGCTGCTGTATTAAGCAGGCTATGCTTTTCAATAAGTCTTTTTCCAAGAGGTCCGCCTATCAGGCTTCCAAAGATGAGACCGAAGGTAGCTGCGGCTGTACAGATGGTCGTGGCACCCTTTATGTTCAAGTCCTCTAACACCGGGCCAAAGGCTCCTGCGGTGCCATGTCCGCCAACCATAGGAATAGAGCCGGTGCACATGCCGATTAGCGGATTCAGGTTTAAGAGCTTTGCAAGCCCCACGGCGGTTAAGTTTTGTAATATGATAAGCACTATAACCAGTCCCAGGAATACGATGAGCGATTTGCCTCCGCTTTTTAATACCTTGAGATTAGCCTGAAAGCCTACAGATGTGAAGAAGAATACCATGCAGACCTCGCGCAGTGTGTCATTAAAGGAAAATTCTGCGATTCCTGTGACATAGCATATGCATGTCATGATGGCAAAAATCAGTCCGCCTATGACAGGCGCCGGAATACAGAATTTCTGAAGGAAATATATTTTCTTTTTTAAATAGTTTCCAAGTAGTAGTACAAGCACGGCAACGGCCAGTGTCTGGTACATGTCAAGTTGTATTTTCATGTGTTACCTTTCAATTTCTGTCTCTTATACACATCTGACGCTGCCGACGACTAGTCGAG